>Ga0316607_1000128_pt1 | contig 30444 bp, 44 predicted proteins | sample MIS2016062E_MG_FD_207674 | JGI IMG/M metagenome (GOLD analysis project Ga0316607, IMG submission 207674) | Microbial mat bacterial communities from Middle Island sinkhole, Lake Huron, Michigan, United States - MIS.2016.062E | ecosystem: Environmental > Aquatic > Freshwater > Lake > Sediment...
TCATAAATCAAGCAATTAAAGAAGGTAAAAAAGAAATTCCTGGAATTAGAATTTACCAAGAGAAAAAATAGTCACGAACAGAATCTTTTAACAATTTTAATCCAATTTTAGAAAAATAACTTGTTGATAACAACTTATCCACAACTAAAGCCACCCACACAAAGGGTGGTTATTTTTATTTATTTACACACTTATTTTATTTTTATCATTTCCGTTTTGTGCCTATTTAATGCAATGAATGTGGTTTGTTTGTGGTTAATAGTTGACAAGTGTAAAAAGTTTGTGTATAATTGTTAGTAAGGTAGGGAATCAAACCAACCACAAAAAAATATTATATGACCGAAAACCAAAACATCATTGACTCAATCAACTTGTTACTTGCTGAGTTCAACGTTGACACGAACGAAATCGTGGCACAAGAAGTTGCTGAAGAGTTTTATTCAGAAGAACTAAATCAATTTTGATTATGGACGAAACATCTCAAGCACTTGTTCACTTAGCTATTCTAGCAATGAACGTAACCGCTTTAATACTAACTTTAACCTTTTTATTTTATGTCTTCAAGTGAAAAACCAAATATGATCCGAGAATTTAACGTGGTAACAAGAGAATTGACGCTCATGTTACATTTAATCCAAAAACGACTTTCAAAACTAGAAAGACAAAATTTAGAAGATCTCAAAAAGATTATTGAAAAATCTTTAACAAGAGAAATAGAAAATGATAAAAAACCAAAAGTTCAATTATAATATGTCTCTTCAAGAATTACAAAACAAATTGAACGCAATAAAAGGGTTCAATGTGAATGAAATAATTAAATAATAAAAAAACGAAAAAACAATATATATGTCTCAAAAATTAAAAAACCAAATCGTAACAGTATTCGCATCATTTGTGATTTTCTTATCAATCTGGGGAGCTATTTCAGCTCAACCAAAAGGAGAAATAGCTCCAGCTGCTGCTCATGAGTTTTCAATCGAGGAGAAACTTGAACAGAAAAACAAAGAGCTTAAAATTTCCGAGCTAGCCTCAGAATTAAAAAAGCAAGAATCAATCACACTTACGAGTCTAAAGCGTGAGAGCGAAATTTCAGAAATGATTGAAAAATTAAATTCAGGGGAATGTTCAGATATTGAGAAACCTGAAAATTGTATCAAAACAGAAGTAAAAGAAATTGAAAGCCCAAAAGTGACGGGGGTAAAGTAATTGTTCAACTTACTGCCCCTGTATCCGATACATTAGATAAATTAAACGACAATGAGAGACGAATCTACTCAGCTTGTACCAATATCGGTATGAGTAAAGAAGAAACAGCCTTTGTGCTTGCGAATGCTAATCACGAAACTGCTAACTTCAAGTTTATGCATGAAATTGATGGTAGAAACCAAGCTTTGCGTCTAGGTTACCAAGGTGCTGATTATTATGGGAGGGGTTATATCCAACTTACACATTTGAACAATTACAAAAATTGGAGTAAATGGACGGGGCGTGATTTAGTTTCAAATCCAAACATAGTAGCTGAGGATTTAGACTTATCAGCATTTATAGCTTGCTCAGGTGTTCAACACGGCTCTTTTACAGCCACAGGTGGAATTGCTAAATATAATGGTGACTGGTACAATGCAAGAGCAATTGTTAACGGAGATAAGAATTACAGGGCTGGTTGTGATGGCAACTCATGCTGGACTATTGGTACAAAGATTAAAGACTTGACGAATAATTACATCAATTTAATAAATAGTTGATAACTATACTACCTTGACAAAAATAGCTTATATTTTTATGGTTCAGAAATGAATCATTTTTTGATTCATGCTCAAAAAAACCCACCTTTGGGGTGGGTGATTCATGCTCTTCTTAAGAGTTATGTAATCCAAAGTTTTTGTCAAGTAAAAATAGGTATTACACGGGGTTGATCCCCTTACCGAATAGGAAATATGTTGAATAAAGTGTAATGTCTTGAACAGCTACCGCTCTATTTAGCTGAATAACCAAAACCTAAATATCGGATAAGCTCGGGCAACTTAATTCGTGGACGTGCAGTAGATCAACTGATAATCACGGAGCTTTACCACTGAACTCATACGATGAAACTTTACTCTGTATGATTGTTACCCCTTCCTCTTATGCTAATAATAGTATGCGGGGTAGGGGCAACTATATCACCGAATCTGCATTATCTGTATGATAGAACTTGACAAAAGTTGAAAGTAAAAGAAATAAAAGGTTATGAAACAAATTAAAAATAAGATTATTAAAACTGAGTTGGTACCTTGGGCAGAGTTGAAAGGTTATGAATTTAACCAACTCAAAGACAACTCAAACCGAGATATAAGCAAACTTAAAAATTCTATAATCAATCAAGGTTTTAGTTTTGCACTTTGTAATTGGGCAGACCATAAATTCATAATTGATGGAACGGGTAGGCACCTTGCACTTTTAGAATTGGAAAAGGAAGGTTATGAAATTCCAGATTTAGTGGTGAACCAGATCCAAGCAGAGAATATCAAAGAGGCTAAAAAGCTTGCTTTAATGGTTAGTAGTCAACACGGACAAATTACTCAAAACAGTTTAGCAGATTTTACAAGTTTAGATTTTGAGATTGAAGAGTTAAAAGAGCTTGCAGATAGCGAGTTAAATTTAGGTGAGTTGGATTTTATGATTAAAAACATTGATGGGAGTGAAGACCCAGATATTGACTTTGATAATATAGAAAGCACAGAAAATAGGTCAAAACAATTCAAGACTCAAAATGTAACTTGTCCAGAGTGCGAGAATCATTTTCAAATTCAAATCTAATTTATGCCATTACCTTACTTAGGAAGTAAAAGAAAAAGTGCTGGCAAAATATACCAGACAATAAAAAACTTCAACCCTGAAGCTAAAATACTTTGTGATTTATTTTGTGGTGGGTTTGCAATTAGTGAGTATTTTCTACAAAACGACTGGCAAGTGATAAGTAATGATAAGAATAAGTATGTTATTGCAATTTTAAAACAAACTATTTTAGATGGTTTAGATGAAGCCAAATGTTTTGAATTTGTAACAAGAGAGAAGTTTTTTGATGTTATGAATAACAAAGATAAATATGAGGATTGGTATGTAGGGTATGTAATGTGTATTTGGAGTTTTGGGAATAATCAAAGTGGTTATTTATTCGGTAAAGATACAGAACCAGCTAAGCGAGCTGGTCACGAATTAGTAGTAAATAAAAACCCTGATTTAATCAAAAAACTAATTCCAAATATACCACAAAAATACATTGACGGCATTTTAAAGCAAAAAGATTGGCACACAAGGAGAATAGCATTAAGAAAGGTTAGCGTGGCTCTCAAGACTAGGATATTTGAACTGCAACAACTGCAACAACTGCAACAACTGGAACGACTGCAACAACTGGAACGACCTAAATTACAATTCTTTAATGGTGATTATTTTGATGTAGAAATTCCAGACGGAGCGGTTATTTACTGCGACCCACCATACAAAGGCACTACAGAATACCACGAGGGGGCTTTTAACCACAATCAATTTTGGGAATGGGTAAGAGATAAGTCAAAGACGAATAAAGTTTATATTAGTGAATACCAAGCACCAGACGATTTTAAAAAGATTTTAGAGTTTAGCCAAGTTAGCACGCTTGCAGGTGGGCAAAACAAAGGGCAGCCTAATGAATGTTTATTTACAATAAAATAATATGTCAACTCAAAAACTAACCGCAAAACAATGCAAATTCGCCCGTTTAGTTGCGGAAGGTAAAACACAAGCGGATGCATACAGGGAAGCATACAATGCGTCTAAAATGAAAGCGGAGACAATTCAGAACTCGGCATACAAACTAATGCAAAACGACGAGATAACGACGAGGATTAACGAATTAAAAAAAGAATTTACAAAAAAGCTTGATATAGCAAGCCAAATAACCGTGGAAAGAATGTTAGCAACAAGTCAAAAAATATTGAAATTAGCTTTAGAGCAAGGGGATTTTACAAATTCCTTGAAAGCTTTAGATTTTCAAACAAAGATAAAAGGACTTTATGCACCCACAAAAACCGACACAAGGTTGAGTGCTGGTGATGATGTAGAAATTTCTGTTAAACTAGGTAAGAAATGAAACTAAACATTGAATACGAGCCTTTACCAATTTGGGGAGAATTCTATTCAGGTGAATGGGACGTTGCTGTTTTGGTTGGAAGTCGTGGAAGCGGTAAAACGTGGAATGTATCAAATTTTAGTTGTTTGTCAACTTTGCAAAATGTGAATTACAGAACTTTAGTTTTACGTGATGTAGGTGGTTCGATTAAAGAGTCTATTTTTAAGGAAATAAAAGATCGCTTTTTAGATATTCAAGACGAAATAGAAAAAGATTACAACAAACCTGAATTATTAGAAAAGATTTTTGATTTTCAATCTACGCAAATTACAAACAAAAAAACAAAGGAAACTAATGTTTTTAGTAAAGGTTTTAGAACTTCAAGAGTTGGGCAGACATCGGATTTAAAAGGTTTTGCAGACATTGACTTAGTTGTAATGGAGGAAATGGAAGACATACGAGATGAAGAGCGTGTAAATAAATTGATTGATACTCTAAGGAAAAAAGGGCATAAAATAGTTATTATTTTGAACACGCCAAACTTGCAACACTGGGTTGTCAAGCGTTACTTTGATTATGAGTTAGCTGATACAATTGACGGTATTAGATACTACAATTTAGTGCCAAAAAAGATTGAACGTGTTTGTCAAGTTGTAGCTAATTATTCAGATAATCCTTTTTTACCTGATTCAGTTATTCAACGTTATAAAAGTTATGGAGATGTCAATTCACATAATTATAATAAACACCACTATTATCAGGATATTTTAGGGCTCGCAACATTTTCAGGAGTCAATCAATCATTTTTCAGTCAACGTAAAATTGAAGAAACGTTTGAAAAACTTAAAACAGTCAACCCTGTTCTTATTGAAGAGGAGCTTAAAATATACGAAAAACCAAATCCACAAAAAGTATATTTTGCTGGAATTGATAGTGCAGATGAAGGGCGTGATAGTTATAGCTTAGATATTATTGATTCAACTGGTAAGCAAGTAGCAACTTTAGCTGGAACATTTAAGCAAGAACTTGACAACGGCACAAAAGAAACAGGTTCAACTTTCAACTTTACACAAAAATCTATTCAATTGTTGAAAGCGTACAACACACCATTTTTAGCAGTAGAAACAAAGTCAACAGGGCGTACAGTACAGCGTGATATAGTTTCAGCAGGTTATCCAGTCGAAAGGTTGTGGCGTGATAGTACCAACTTCAATATTAAAAAACCCGATTCAATGAAATATGGGTTTAATACAAATGCAAGCAACAGACCAATGCTTTTGACAGATTTGCAAAATGTGTTTAATAACGATTGGTTGCAAGTGCTTGACAAGGAAACATTAAAACAGTTTGATACTTTTATCAAGATTGATGGTAAGTGGCAAGCACAAGCTGGAAAACACGACGACCGTGTGATTAGCTTAGGTTTAGCATTTCAAGCATATCTATTTGCAACTTCATAATATGGCTACATTATACGATAGAATACAAAAAATAAAAGGAGAAGGTTACCGAGAAAAGTATGAAACTGGACACGAACTTTATTGCGGTGATGCTCATGAAGTGTTTCAAACAAATCGTGTTGAAGGAAAACAAGACGAATCAAAGTATTTGAGTTATAACATTTTTAGCCAAATTACAGACACATTTTCAAGTTTGATATTATTTGAAAAACCACGCTTTACTTTCAAAAATGCTCAAACACAGGCTTATTTTGATGATTTTGTGAATAACTCTTTTTATGAGAAGTTAAAATTATTACTTGAAATAAATAGTTATGCTGGTGACGCCGTTTGTTACCTAAATATTCGTAAAGAAAAACCTGAAATAGTTTTATTGCCAAATGAAAGGTGGATTCCTTTGTATGATGAGAATAGACCAGATTTGGAAGCCGATGCACACTGTATTGAATACCATGTAGAAGAAAAAGACAAGACTGCTATTTTCGTTTATCAGATATTTGACAACGAGAATTTAACAGTTGGTTTTCAAGCGTTCAAAAAAGAAAATGGTGTGGGCGTTCAAGTGCCAGTTCCTGAACAGTTTTTAACTCATAAATTTGAAACAAAAGATGATTTGAGTTATTATAGAAGAATACCAACCACCTTTTTTTTCCGTTTCTACAATAAAAAACAAGTTGGTGATTATTTTGGCGTTTCAGACTATTCAAACTCAATCATAGTCAAAGCTGAAGAAATAAATAATCAACTAGAATTGCAACAAAAAGTATTGATTGAAACAGCTGATCCAATTCGTTTGGTACCTAAAACTTTGATTCAACAAACGATTGACCAAATCAATAAAAATAGCACTTTTGCTGATACTATTGGTTTTGGTTTGGAAGCTCAAAGTGGTTTCTTCTCAACCGAAAATACTGCTAAAAATAGTAATTTCAAAGGCTTGAATTTGCAGGAAACAATGGTTGCAAATGCTATTGTTAGAAAGTCAAAAATACTCCCAGTTGGAATTGGCGAAGAAAAACCTGAATTTATTTCTTACGAGCCACACACTCAAAAAATGGACGTTTTCATCGAAGTGTTGAAACAAATGATTTATAACGAGGCTAGACTTTCACCTATTTTATTTGATAAAAATGTGAGTGTTGGGAATTTGAGCGGGGTAGCTTTACAACGTTTGATTCAAGAAACTATTCACAAAGCACACGATAAAATAATGAATTTAGAAGTTGTATTGAAAGAGCTTATTTATTCTTTATGTATTTTGGCGGGGATTCCAGCTGAATATCCAACAATTGAATGGTATGATGGAATTGTAGATTCAATGATTGATAAAATTGATGAGAACGAACGGCTTTATTTAGGAGGGTTCATAACTAAAAAAGAAGCTATTAAGAATATAAACGGGTTGACTGATGAGCAGGCAGACCAGAAATTGGCAAATATTGAAGCCGAGCAAGGTTTTCCTAACGCAAGCTAATTATGGATGAAGTCAATGTAGAATTTATAAAATCTTTGGTGGAAAAATTAAAGCGGGATATAAACGCTGAATTTTTGGATACAAATTTTTATTCTGCCAGAGAAAAAAAACGCTTTTATCAAAAGGTGGAAAAATTGATGAATGAATATGGGGAAAGCATTAAAAACGAGGTTTTGGATAAAATGAGTAAAGAGTGGAATACCGAGGTCAAGCAAGCACTTTTCAAAATTAAAGATGCCCCAAGTAGTTTTTTGATTTCTCCGAACAAAGACGTTGTGCAAACACTTATAACATTACAATCAATGCAAGATGAAATAGCGGGGGCTATTGACGGGCTTTTTGGCAGTGCCAGGATAACGCTAAGGCAGGGTTTGAATTTGCTTGAAAGCACGGTGAGGCGTGAGGTTATGGCAGAAATTGCCGCAGGTTCAATCACTGGTGAGCCTATAGATATTATAGCCGATCGGGTAAAACAGCAATTTGTCAAAGGTGGAATACCTGGATTTTCTATTGTGAATAAAAACGGGGTTGATGTTAATTACTCGCTTGAATCACGGGCAACACAATTAGTTAGAAGTTCAATTATTCAGAGCCGAGCAAACGCCGTGATTGATATGGCAGTAAGAAGCGGTTATGATTTGGTTAAAACATCAAAACATACAAACGAAAGCCCAATGTGTCAACCGCATAGTGGGAAGATATTCAGTATAACAGGGGCAACGAAAGGTTACCCTTTACTGTCCACAGCACTGTGGAACGGAACGTATAAAAAAGGTGCTGGTTTATTCCATAGATATTGCAGACATAGCTTAACAATTCATATACCGACGTCAATTGAATTTAAGGCTCTTGACAAATCTTAGGAAGTACTTTTATAATGCGAATACTAATTGTGTATAACTAACTGTCCGCAATCGTATTACTAATTGTTAGAACTATTTTTATGTCAGAAGAAGAATTAAAACAAGAAGAAGAACAAGCAAAACTAGAAGCTAAAAAAGAAGCTAAAAAAGCTGAGGCTGAAAAAGAATCTGAGGAATTAGCCGATAAAGAAGCTGAGGAATTAGCCGATAAAGAAGCTGAAAAACTTGCAAACGAAACTGAAAGCGAAAAAGTTAAACGACTGCGAGAACGTTTTGAAAACGATCTTAAAGAACGAAATAAGAAACTTGAAGAAGTAGCAAGCAAAGCAACAACAGCCGAAGAAGGATTGAAAGCACTCCAAGAGCAAATCAAATTAAAAGATAAGCAACTTGAAGTGAAGGAAGCACTTTTTAGCTCTGAAATTGACCCCGAGTTCTACGATATTGTTTCAGATATTCTTATGAAAGCAGAAGATACAAAAGAAGAACTTAAAAGACTGGTTGAAACAAAACCTAAAATGCTTAAAGCAAAAGAGGAAGGAAACAAAAGCCCGTATTTTATAAGTTCAAGTTCAAATCCTAAAAGTCAATTTAATTTTGACGAAAAGGAAACAGACGCCAGAAAAATTATCAATCAATAATTATTTAACTATTTTTTATGTCAAACATCACAGGGGCTCCAACATCACGAGTCGCTAACATCAGAACCAAACAGAACCTTGCAACTGCAATTACTAAACCTTTTTTTGAAACAGACATGTTTTCTTTTATGGGGAACACAACTCAAAAAGAATATTTAGCGGCAAGCCGAAATTCAGTTGTGCAAGTTAAAATTAAACCACAACTTACTGAGCCAGTTAACATTACAACTTATGCAACGACTGAATTAGTTCAGGCTGATTATGAAGAAGCCGCATACGGGAATATTGAGGTTAAACTTGACTACGGTTTATCTAAGCGTTTCAAATATGATAGTGTTGATTTAAGTGTCATTGTTGAAAATTTGGAGCAAGACTTACAAGAGTCAGCCTTAGTTCAGAATTACCGCAGAATGAAACGAACCATCAACACCAGATTACGAACATCAGCTTTTGCAGAAAATTTTGGAGTTGCAAATAGTGCAATTAACGCTAAGACTTTCTTAGCTATTCGCGAAAGAGCTAACGCAACAGGTTACCAGGACAAGTTCATTGAAGTTCGTCTTGCCCCAGCTTATTACATGCAAGCAACCCAGTTACCAGAGTTTCAAACGCTAGGTGCTTACGTACCAGTAGCAGGGAACACTGCGGCGGCTAATAATACAATCGCACCAACTAGATTCCGAGTTAACGGAGTTTATAACATGGATTTTGTGTCTGACGATACTTACACTGTTACAACACCTGCAAGCGATGCCAAAGGCACAGCCTATGTTGACGTTTCAGCCGTTGTTCCCGTTCGTGGTTTGCAAGTTAGCGACCCAAACAAAGATTTTCCAATTTTTGACCCTAAAACTGGATTAAACGTGCTTTACGCACGAGATGAAGAAAAAGTTAGTCTAGGGCGTAAAATCATGGGAGCTATTGAGTTCATGTATGGATTCAAAGAATTATCAGGCGATATCAACCAAGTGGGTGTTATCCAGACCGCTCCCATTTGGAACGTAATGGGCGGAACAGTTTAGTTTATTATTTATAACTTTAATTATTTAAAAAATATGTCTCAAGAAAATCACGTATGGATTAAAAACAAAGCAAATGGAATGCTTTCAAAAGTTGACGCACTAGAATTTCAGGGTGTTTACTCACAAGTCGTTAAAAACGGCGAGACCGCATTTACCAAAGCGACCGAAGCAGAGGTGAAAGACTGGGAAGCTGGAACATATTGGGAGAAATACAATAAATCTAAGTAGTCTATGACTAGAATGCGTAACCAAAGTAACCAACTATTCTATGCCGAGGACGAGCAGGTGCAAGCTTACTTGTCTAACGGTTGTAGGTTAGCACCCGAGCCTGCAACGGTTCATGAGCCTAAAAAAAAAGTTACGACTTCAACCGAGACGGTAAAACAGACAAGCGGGACGTAAGCCTTGCGGGAAAACTTCTCGCGGAAGTAAAGAATGGTAAAGTAACATTTTCAGTATGATCCAAACAACAACACTTCGACAATATATCAACAGTAATTTCATCGATGAAAATGGGTATTCTTTCGAGAATGCCAACTTGGCAGAAATGATAGTTGACAATTATATTCCCACCTACCGCTCTGGGTTGCCATTTGCTAAAAGCTACGGCAGAGAACAAGTAGTGGATGTGGATTTTGTTGATGGTGGTGTTGTTTTGCCAGCCTCGTATGATACAACCAAAAATTACTACCAATTTTGCAACATTGAAATACTTTCAGGATCTTTGAACGGCGAAACTTTATCAGTTGTTTCATCTGTTGATAACAAGTTATCCACAAATACTGTTTCTTTACCTGAGGAAACAACTACAACTGTAAAAATTAGCCAAATTGGAAAATTCCCTTTTATATGTGACTATAAGTCAAGTATAAAAACCATTCCAAATACTTTACGTGAGGCTTGCAAGTTGCAACTTCAATATATTACTGAGAACAGCGAACATCTTAATTCAGTAAATATGAAAAGTGAAACTGAAAGCACTGGATCTTATTCATACACCCTAGGTGATAGTATGAGCTCAGAAAGCATTATGATTTCGCCAGTTGTAAAGAAACTTATTGATAGTTTAGGGCTTTATCAAATTGTATAAATTGTATGTCTATTATCAAATATGAGACAATAACGTTCGGAACTTTGAGTGGAACTGGTTATAAAGAAACCGAGGTATACACTCAAACAGCCTCCACACCTTGCCGTTTCTATGATAAAAAAGCCATCAATTTTAATAATTCAGATGAGTTTATAAATTACGATAGCATTGCAAACGTGAAAGGATACAAGCCTGATATGGACGATATAGCCGTATTCAACGGTGTTCAATATAGAGTTGTTGACGTTCAAAGTTTGCAAGGACGTATCGGAAAAAATAAATTTCAAGTCAAATTATTACTTTATAATGTCTAGCCCAATAATACTCAATGAAGCACGACTTGCAAAAGATATTGCAAAAGTGCAGAAAAACCTTGAGAATATCAAGGGTGATATTAAAAAAGCACGACAAAAAGCACTATTTGATACAGCAATTAAATTTTCAGATATTTCCGAACCTTATATTCCAGTCGTGACTGGACTTCTTAAAAGCTCAAAAGGTTATGATGCAAAAGTTGGAGAGGTTACGTACAGCTTAAACACTACTTACGCAGCGAAAGTTGAAGAAAGGCGTGGATACTTTACAATACCATTTCAAAAAAATGCAGATAATTTACAGGACTTTTTTGAAGAGCGTTTTAATTCTTATTTTTACTAGCTTATGGATATTCGTGTTGATATAAAACAGTTTCTTGAAAATAACAGTTATAATAATGTGGTTGTTGATAGATTCAGGGCGTTTCTTAAAAATACGTCAGCTGATCAGGAACAGATAATCATTTCAGATATGCCAAGCGACCAACCAAACGGCTATTTTGTTAAAACCAAAATAGCTATTGGCGTGAAAAGATCAGATGAGGGAAACGCAAAAGATGTTTGTGAACAGATTGAATATCTATTTTCCAACAAAGGCGGAAAAATTATAACAGGAGGTATTGAATTTGACAGAATAACAGTTGCAAGTCCTACTATTTTTGTTGGATTCAACCAAACCGAGAACACGGCAATTTACGAATGCCAACTAAACTTTACTTACATTGATACTAATTACATTAACAACTATTTATAATATATGTCTACATACGCAGCAGGAATAACAGAAGGAGTATTCACTTGGATGGTACTTGTTGCCCCAATTAACAGCACTATCACGTTGCCAGTGTTTTCAACTGGTACACGAAACTCTTTGCTAGGAGTTCTAGCAGCTTCAGACTTCTCAGTTGAAGTAAATAACAACCCAATAAAACTTCAGAAACAAATTACAGGTAGCGAAAACTACGTTGATATGGTTTCGGGAGGTCAAAATTGGATCGGAACATTCACTTTGAACACCATTGGTAAAAAGGATATTCAAACCATTCTTGGTAGTGTTACAACAGTGGGAACAACCACAGTGTCTAACACAGATGGTGCAGCAGGAACACTTAAAGGTAACCCATTTGCTGGTGTTAATCACATTCCTTACCGTTTTATATTTATTCCAGCATACCGAAAAGCTGATGGAACATTTGCGAAACTATCTGATGGTGATCTTAAACACGCATGGGAAATTCCACAAGGTGACATCGTAAGTGGGTTCAATCCTACCTCTAACGGTGAAAACTTCGTTGAATATGAACTTGAGTTACATGCTCGCACAGACTTAGGTGCTCCGACACATTGGTTACACGGTGATGAAATTGCTCTCGTACACGTTTAACAATTTGGCGGTGAAATTCCGCCTTTTTAACTTTTTTATATTATGAACTACAAAATCTCTGACTTATACTTAAACGACAAAGATGTAACTTTAAGCATCACGACACCAAACACAAGATCCTTTACTGACTTCCCTGAGATGTTGAAAGGTGTTGGTAAAAATTCAAACGATGAGGCTTTAATTGACAAAATTTGTAAAAAGATATTTGAAAATTCAGATATGGCAGAAAATGGTTTAACTGCTGAACATTTACTTGAACTTACAGAACAGGATATTAAAGAGATCTTTCAACAGTTTGTCTTTGGTGAATTTGAAACTGTTGATGTTGTTGAAATATCAAAGCACTTAAAAGAAATTACATTTAAAAACTTACTAGGTATTGAACATAAAATAAACGCTAAATTAGTTTCAGCTTTGGTGACGAGAAAATACAAAGACCTTATAAAAGGTATCCACGCAGACAAACCATCTCAGAAAGATGTTGAACTTTTCTTGGTTGGACTTGCAAAGTCAATTATTGAATGCACTAAAGATACTAACCTTACAGATGAAATACTGGTAAGTGAATTTTCAGTATTTACACTTGTTTCAATTTATGGAGCATTGAGTAAAACAAATTTTACCCCAGCGGTGACGACCGCCAGTTAAAAGCAAATGTAAAAGAACTTGAAGCGTTATATCTCTTGAAACAAAAAGGTTGGTCAAGGCAAGAAATTGAAGAGCTTAGCCCGAATGACCTTGACCAACTCCTTGAAATTGATATTTTCTACCGTTTAAGTAAAAAAGTCCAAGAGATAGAAATTTTAGCTTTAGAGAATGCTCTGTATCAAGCAGATAGTAAGTCAAGTGGTAAAATATCCAAAGCAATAAGAAAACGTGTTAAAACGTATTTATTAGGTTTTGACGAAAAAGATGAAGTAAAACAAGAAAAAAATGGGTTTCTTGAAGTTCCAGAGTTGCCTGATGGGTATAGGATCGGAGATATTGAAGATTCAAGAGAAATAGCAAGTGACCTTGCACAAATTTTCAAAGACTAATATAATTCAAATATGGCTACACGTTCAGCAGGTTCTGTTTCAATATCATTTAACTCCATCACAACTGGGGTTAATAAAGGTATTGATGAAGTAAAAGTAAAACTGGGAGAGGTTGGAACTAAGGCTAAAGATGAGAGTAAAAAGATAGGAGAAGTCGGCAAGCAGATAGGTAGTAGTCTAACCAATATTGGTGTTGGTATGGTTGCTATTGGTGTTGGAATTACTGGAGCTATGGGTGTAGCATCAAGTAAATCTGCAACTTTTAATAAAGGGTTGGCTGAAATTCAGTCTTTAATTCCTGGAACTGGAGATAGAATAAAAGAGCTTACAGGTAATGTAAAAACTTTATCAAAAGAATTTGGCTTACTACCAGATGAAGCTATCAAGGGTGTTTACGATGTTATATCTGCTTATGGAGATACAGCAGAAACCACGAAAATACTTGAGATAAACGTAAAAGCTGCAAAAGCTGGTGTAGCAAGTCTAACAGACTCCATAGCTTTAACCTCAGCCGTAACTAAAACTTACGGAGATACAAGTGGAGCAGCCCAATCTAAGGTTACAGATTTAGCTTTCATAGCAGTTAAACTAGGGCAAACAACTTTTCCAGAGTTAGCAAATTCAATTGGTGCGGTAACACCGCTTGCGAAAGAACTTACAATTAGCCAAGAAGAGCTTTTTACTGTAATGGGTGCTCAAACTGGTGTGACTGGAAATGCAAGTGAGGTAGCAACTCAATTTAGGGGTGCTTTATCTAGTTTAATGGCACCAACTTCTGACCTTACTAAATTATATTCAAGCTTAGGCTTTGAAAACGGGAAAGCTATGGTTAAAAGCCTTGGGTTCAAAGGCTCTATGGATGCAATAGTTAAGGCATCTGCAGAATCTGGAAAACCATTGCAAGACTATTTAGGAAGTATTGAGGGTCAGACACTAGCACTGTCTTTAGCTGGAGCAAATGGAAAATTCTATAACACTGTACTTGGTGACATGAATAATTCAGCAGGGGCAACCAACACAGCTTTTGATACTTTAACAACTGGTTTAGGTGCTCAAGCTTTTGAAGCAGAAAAAGCAAGAGCAAAAACAGAGCTTTTGTGGATAGAAATTGGTGAAAAATTAGCACCTATTGTCTTAGACTTAACAGGTAAGCTAAATGGTTTATTAGACTGGGGTATAAAGTTTGCAAGTGAAAACCCTTTATTAGTCCAAACAATTGCAGTATTAGGTGTCGCTTTTGTTGTAATCGGGACAGTTTTAATGGTTGTTGGTGGTCTTTTTTCTTCAATTGGAACCATCATAACAACAGTAACAGCAGTAATGACATTCTTATCTCCTGTAATAGCAGTTGTCAGTGGTTTCTTTGCTGCTTTATCTAGTCCTGTTCTTATTGTGGTTGGTGTAGTGGTTGCTTTAATTGCAATATTTGTGTTACTTTGGCAAAACTGGGACTTGGTTGTTCAGCAAATTAGCAATGGTTGGAATTGGTTTGTTGCTGTTAGCTTAGCAGGTTTTGAAATTGCAAAGGGTGGTTTTAATTCATTTATGAGCTTCTTAGGCGGTTTTGCTAAAGGGTGGCAAGATACATGGAACGGTGTAGGTAAATTCTTTGGAGGCATTTGGGATGGAATAGCAAGCACAGGGAAAAGAGCTTTGAATGGCTTAACCTCGGGGATAAACTCAGTGATAAAAGGCTTTAATTCAATTTCAGGTGCCGTTGGTGTGCCAGCAATTCCAACAATACCAGGATTCGCGAATGGTGGAATAGTAGGCAACCCTAGTGTTGCAAGTAACATAAATGCTGGAGATGACCAAATAATTACAGCTAAAACTGGTGAACTTATTGCCAACCAAAGTCAAAAAGATAAATTGTTACAAGCAATTATGAACGGAAAAGAAAGCGGTGGAAATTCAAAATCACAAAATGTAACAATAAATGCGCTTGACAGTCAAAGTTTTGAAACGTATATCAAAAAAAATGGTTATATTCTTAAACAATTATTAGCTTAATATGAAATTACAAATTGGATATACAGAAGCGGTTTACACCATCACACTTTACAACGTAGTGCAGGGTTGGGAACTTGCAGACGCACGCAGAGTTGAAACAGATTACGGTGATGATGGAACGGTATGGTTTAATATAGTCGGAAAGAAGAAACCTGTTTATAAATTAGGATATGAAGAGTTGGAAACAGCCTCAGCAACCTCAAACTTCAAGAAAATTCAAGAAATGAGTATACCAGACTATTTGTTGCCTGTGTGGGTTAAACTTGAAAATGCAAATACGACGAATCAGTACACTGTTCAAACTGAATATGAAGGGCTTGCGTATATTCAACTAATACAAAAAAATGTTTCTCAGGTGCCAACCTTGCGAGACTTTGAAATTGCAATTTACACTCAATAATTATGGCAACAATAGATACGTTCAAACAACAAGCGAAATACACCACTCAGACTGTTCAGGTGAATTATTTGGAAGGTTTGCAGATATACAAGGAGAATTTCTATCGAAGACCTATTGTTGTAAATAACACAGGTAAAACAGTAAAAACAAATTATTATATATCTGTTCAGATCAAACATTTTGATTTGTATTTGAACTATAAAAGTAACTATAATTTTTCAGATTTACGTGTATATGATACGGACGGAGTAACTGAGTTGGAGTTCGCAGTACAAAATCAGATGTCAACAAACACGTTGATATTTATTAAAATTCCTAGTATTGCAGCAGCCTCAAAAACAATATACATAGAATATGGAAATAACGGATTAAACAGTAAAAATTTGGAACTTGACAAACCTCTTCAAAGTGTTACTTTTTGGAACTTCAACAAAACTAAATTTAGAGACTGGTTTATTGCACAGAATATAATTAGATCCGAACAAATACATTTTAGAGGTGCAAAATTTGTTAATGGTGATGGTGATACCGTTTTTACAACTCCAACCTTGGCAAATGCAAACGGTTCATATCTTAATTCTTGGCCTATTACTAACGCAATGTATATCGAACCTTTAGCTGGTTATAACGCAACTAATTTTAGAAGCAAATTTAATTCAGCACATGCAATTGATACAAATAGACCGGTGGTAAGATGCAACGAGTGGGATCCTACAATGTCAATCAATGGTTTGGATACATTAGAATTTATGAGTGAAACGCTTTATACTAATTCGCTTAATATTGATCCACTTGACGAATACCGAAACTTCTATTCATTTTTTGTTATAAAACCAACAGCTATTGGATCAATTCAATATATTTTTGCTGGTCACGAGCTTGGTGGCAAAAGTGTTCAGATAACAGCCGCGGGTAAAATTGAAATTGTAACTGAGGGTACTTCAACTATTGCTCAACATACAGCAACACTTGCTGCGAATACTAATTATATTGTTGAATGTTCGCTACAGTGGACTGGTGGTACTGGTTACAACGCACGAATACGTGTGAATGGTGCTGAGGAAACTTTCACAGGGACGAACGCTGGAATGTCAACCAACTTCAAATATAACAAAATTGGAAATTCAAGAGCTGGAACAAGTCCTTTCTCAGGTTATCTTGCTGAGTTTGGCTGGTGTGATGGTTTCAATACTTCAAGTGTTGACGACACCGCGTTTCGCACTTCAATCTATGAATATCTAAACACAAAATATAGAATAGTCGGCTCAGATTTTCCAACTATTACACTTGGAACAGAAACAACTTTAACACCATTTATTTATGATGGGTATGTTTCTAACTCAACATTTGCCGATGTAAATTACAGACAAAAGTTATCAAATGACTTTTATGGTTTGGGCTCTAGTGATACTAAAATTTCCTTTAAAGATAATTTGCAAAAAGTTTGGTTGGCTGGAAATGAAACTTTTGACAATTCTACATTGGATAGTTCAGGTAAATTTTTATCTACAAAATACAGTCAAGCATACTCAGCTAGCTCTTCAAGCACGTGGACGGCTGGACGCTTTGATCATATATTTTCAGCAAACAACATAAAAAATTTGAATAATTACGAAACAAAAGATATTTTTAGCAATATTAAATACATGATAAATGACGAGGATTACATAACTTTAGATATTCATATTGATAATGTCAACGTAAATTACGCAGGCTCAGTAATTGAATTTTCAGATACGAATAGCTTTGTCAATAGGCGTACTTCGAGCTTAACTGGTCAATACTTCACCATAGGTTTGAATACAATAAATATAAAAAAAAGTGAGTTTGGTGAGGTCAATACGCTTACTTGGGATAACGCAATTTATGTTCGTATTAAAGTTGTTATGCTTACTGGACAAACTGCAAATGTTTATTTTGGTTACGGAAGAGTACTTAAAAATTATGAAAAACTTATAACAAAAAACGCAAAACTTATTATTGGAGATGCGGTAAGTGATGATCAATTCGCAACGAGTTATAATGCGGTCAAGAATATCGTAACAGTAACAGACGTTTTGACTTCTGATGGTGGTGTTGAACTTAAAACAAAAGGAGTTTTAGAAGATTTCTATTCAAGAAAGTTTAGTGAATTACCAGGATTTCCAACGGACGGTAGACCTTTGTACATTGGATCGGAGCCTTTCGCTTTTCCTAGCGAAACAATTCATTTCAAAAACTTTGTATTAAAGCAATTGTTTTGTTTAGCTTTTCCTTATTCAATTCTTGACTTTGAAGATATTGACGCAGATTTGACTTTATTGTCTGCTGAACTTCAAATATTTGGACAAGAAAATGTACGTGATAGAATAAGTGAAATTTTAGCTCCGATGTTTTCGTCAATTTACTTTGATGATTCAACTGGAAAAATAACTTTCAGGAGTGGAAAAAAACTGCTTTCTCAAGTACCTACAAAATTTGTGACAAAAGGAGAGATTATTGAATACAAAACCAACACGATTTCAGATATTGCCAAAGTGAATAATGTATCTTTGTTGAGGCACCGTAATTCAGATAGTAGGAACTCAACATTTGGCGGTGAAGTTTGGATTTCAACCATTTTAGGTTTTGGTGGTAAATTTGACGAAATTGGAGCATTCAAAACAAAAGACTTTTTTTATGAGTATAAAACAGCTGACGAAAATAGAAAATTCCTTGAATATACAAGAGTTGCTGATTACAATTTCGCAACGACAAACGACCCTACTGTTCCAGGAGTCAATAATTCAGGGCTTAAAATACGTTCGATTCGTTTTTTATACCCTTCGACTATTGTTATAACAGTTCAAAATCAACTTTCTGTACCTAGATATTTTTATGCTTTGAATTTACAGAGTGCGTTTTCTCAATATACTTCTTTTGACGATACTCAATCTTACAAAAATGAAACTTCAATTAAAAATTATGGTGAAGAAATAATTGATTTACCAAATAAATTATTTTTTTCCAGCGGTGTACCTGTTGCAATTCAAAACTTTTGGCAAGGAATTGTTGATAGATTCGGTGAGAATCAAAGGAAATACGAACTTGAAATAAATAATAGAAAAGACCTTTTATTTGAAGAAAACACCGCTTTTTTTGACAACAAAAATTTACTTGTTCAGGGTAACATCATAGCAACAAGCGAAAATGTAGCTAACAAAAGGACAATTGAAATACTTGCGTCAACTATAAGACCAGTTATAACATAACTATGAAATTACTTATTGCAAGAAGACAGTTTCTTGTTCAGATTAGAAGACGGAAGCGGATTTATATCATTAGCATAATTATTTAATATGGCTCTTCAAAAAAATTTATCTAAAAAAATAAGGGGTGATACTTACCCTATTATTATTGACAGTATAAAATTAAATGATGTAGCTATAGATTTGCAAGGTTACACTTTCTTTTTTACTTTGAAACAAAATAGAGAAAGTCAAAACGCAACTGACACAGATGCTATACTTCAAAAAACGTGGACGGTAGCAAGCGGTGTACCTGTTTATTCAACAAGTTTTGTTGTAAGTGCCTCAGACATGGATATTCAAGAAGCTGATTACTTTTATGATATTCAGTACAAAACACCCGCAGGCGTAATAAAAACAGTTCTGATTGGAACTTTCCCTATTATAAACGATATAACAAGAAGAATTTCATAATATGGCAGATTCAATTGTAGCTAATTTAGTTGAGGAAATTATCACACCTACAATTGTTGAGGAAATTATTCAGGTGAATTTTGATGCGGGGGTGGTGCCTGCAACAAGTGTACAAATAAAAAGCGAGGTGCCAAGTGGAGCAATAAATGGAGTAAATGCGACTTTTACCTCAGCCTCAGCTTTCGATGGCTCGACACTTGAAGTATTTAAGAATGGTCAAAAGTTGACAGTAATTGACGATTTCAATATAACTAATTCAACAACCTTTGTGTTGACAATTTCCCCTTTAACGCTCGATAAATTATCAATAAATTACACTCAATTATAATAATATATGGCTACAACTACAATCGCACAAGACCAAATCCGAGACGGAGCAATAAATAATGCAAAAGTTCAAGCTGGTGCAGCAATTGCACTTGATAAAATAGCAAATGGTACAATTATTATACTTGCTAATGGCACAGTAGCGATGACCGCTAATTTTGACGCTGGAAACTTCAAACTTATCAATGTAACCGATCCAACAGGTGCTCAAGATGCGGCAACAAAAGCCTATGTAGATTCAGCAATTGCAGGTCAAAAAGGTAAGGAAGAAGTAGTCGTAGCAACAACTGCAAACATTACACTTTCAGGAACTCAAACTATTGATGGAATTGGTGTAATTGCTAACGACCGAGTGCTGGTAAAAGACCAAACAGCACCCGCTGAAAATGGTATTTATGTAGTAGCTTCAGGTGCCTGGATACGCTCAACTGATACGAATACGTGGAATGAGCTCGTTTCAGCTTTGGTGTTCGCTGAGAAAGGAACAGTCAGTGCAGACAAATCGTTTTTGTGTACTGTTGATAAGGGAGGAACATTGAACACAACCGCCGTAACGTGGGTAACTTTCGGATCTGGTGGAGGTCTTGCAACTTCTAATTTTGTTACACGTGAAATTCCAACTGGATTGGTGGATGGATCAAACACTTCTTATAGTCTTGCTTTCACTCCTACGACAGGTACCGATAGTGTAAAACGAAACGGTGTTGAAATGCAAGTTGGCGGTAGTAATGATTACACCATTTCAGGTGCAACAATTACTTTTGTTACAGCTCCTGTTACTGGAGACTCTATTCAAGTTTCATACATGAAATAATAATAATGAACTATGCCAGCCACTCAAGTTGAACTTTCAAATCAAGTCAAAGGTAACTTACCCATTGCCAACTTGGGTAGTGGCACTGGTGCAAGTTCAACAACTTTTTGGGCTGGTGATGCAACGTGGAAAAGACAAACTAAAAGAACAGGTACAGCCACAAGCTCTGCTACACCAACAATCAATACCGATAACGTAGATTTTTATTCTCTTACAGCTCAAGCAGTAAACATAACCTCTTTTACAACCAATTTATCGGGTACGCCTGTTGACGGTCAATTATTGTGGATAGCCATTACTGGAACAGCGACAAGAACAATAGCTTGGGGTGCAAGTTTTGAGGCTTCTACGGTTGCCTTGCCAACAACAACTTCTGGGACAAACAGACTTGATGTGGGGTTTGTTTGGAACTCAGTAACAAGCAAATGGCGATGTATAGCCGTTGCCTAAACATTAAATATTATGGCTATTGAAACTTTAACAATTAATGGAGATGGAACCACAACCTCAGGCTGGGCAGCTGAGGGTGGAACATTTACACGGATTCAATCAGATGATGGAGATACTACAAGACTATACACCCCGACAAATAACGATGTTAGACAATTTGCTATTACTAACACCTCAGCAAGCTCAGGAGCAACTATAAACTCGGTTACTGTTTATTTTAAGTTTAGGTCTCTCGATCCTGTTTCAAATACTTTTCAAATTGGTGTAAGGACTGGTAGCACTGATTACTATTCAGGTAACAAAGATACTGTTTCTTCAACATCATACATTTTATTTTCTGAAACTTGGACGACAAACCCGAATACAGGGTTGGCGTGGACTTCATCACAAATTGATTCGCTAGAAATTGGTGTTAAAAAAACCAATGGAGTTGGTGGTGCAATTACTTTTGGTTATGTTGAAGTAGATTATACAGCCGCAGCTCCAAGCGTAAATAGCAACGCTTTTTTTCAATTCTTTGATTAAACTTTTTTATGATTCAAACAAATTTCAGCATTAAAGGATTTTTAACAAACACTGATTTAATTCGTGGGAATACGGTAGTTATTAAAATAAGTGGCATACCAACTAAAAGTGGTTTGCCTTTTCAATTTGACTGGAATTTACGCAATTTTTATCCGATTGATTATAAGAAAGGCACTGTTAGTCAGTCTGGAACTGGAACACTTGCAACTTCAACTACAACGAGTTTAATTGTTACTTTCCCCTTGCCAAGTGCAAATTACACGTTAGGGAGCAAACATACTTTTGCACTTCAACTTACTGATACTGTTTCAGGTGCAGTCCAGGAAGGTTGCCAAATTAGTTTTACTATTGCCTCAGATTCGGTGGAAAGCGTGGGTAGCCAGGTTTTGAGCGAAACGAACCCATCAAATTTCGTTCGTTCAGTTGTTTTGACAGGTTTAAGTCTAGTTACTGGTGGTGTAATTTCCACTTCAGACACGGTTTTGCAGGCTTTTGGCAAGTTGCAAAATCAAATTACAAATCTATCTGTTTCAGCAAGCTCAGCTTGGGGTTCAATTACTGGTACACTTTCAGCTCAGACTGATTTACAAAATGCTTTGAATGCCAAACAAAATACGATTACAAATTCAGATTCTATTACGCAAGGTTCTACAAATTTGTTTTTGACTACTGGAGAAAGGACGAAGTTAAGCAATACGACAAATACAAATAGTGGAGACGAAACGAATGGAACAATTATTGCAAAAATTGGTTTTACCCCTGAAAATATTGCGAATAAAGATCAAAATAATGGTTATTCAAGTTTAGATTCTGGTGGGAAAGTACCACTTGCAAATTTACCATCAACTTTATTAAAATATGTTGGAGTTTGGAATGCAAGCACAAATACACCAACACTTACCAACCCTGATACTACTAAAAAAGGAAATGTTTATAATGTATCTGTTGCTGGAACTCAATTTGGCATTAGTTGGAAACTCGGAGATTGGCTTATCTACAATGATAGTGGCGTGCCTGAGAAGTCGGATAACAGTGATGACGTGGTAAGCGTAAACGGTCAAACTGGTACAGTTTCATTGGCAAAAAGTGATGTTGGATTAAGCAACGTTGATAACACATCAGATATAAACAAACCAGTTTCAACTGCTACAGAAACTGCGTTGAATGATAAAGTTGCAAAAGATGGCGACACGATGACGGGGAAACTAACAGTCCTCAGCGAGGTTGAAATAAAATCAAGTGGAATTGTTGGAGATAATAACGGAATAATTCAGAAAATTGAAAATGATGGATATGGTCAAGGTGTTTTTAGGTGGTTATTCAATAATACAAGCTCGTTTCCACTTGTTGCATCTTTTTTTAGAACAGCTGGGGGACTTTTTGATAAAGTTACTTTTAACGGTAACATTGAGGCTAATAATTTAAGCAATACAAATACAGGGGATGAAACCAATGCAACGATTAAAACTAAACTTGGAATTACAACGCTCTCTGGTGTAAATACAGGAGATCAAGATTTAAGCCCTTATGCGATAAATTCTTCAGTAGTATTAAAAACTGGAGATACGATGACAGGGAAACTAAACTTGCCTTCAACATCAACAGGGTCACTCAACCTTAATACAGGAGCTAAACCAACCACAATAATTTCTGGTGATGTTTTTTCAACTTCAGAAGGTCTTTTTTATCAAGGTTCAAACTTGCATCAATTAGACTTTGATACTTCAACAACAGGTGCTTTGAGTAAACCAGTTATTACAGATAACGGAAACGGAACGGTTAATGTAGCTTCTGTTGAATGCTTTTTATTCTCGGGGGCGGATTGGACAGGTAATTACGCAAAATACGTTATTCAAGCCGTTACCAATCTTACTATAACAGATAACTCAGTTAATTATTTGCTCATTTCATATAATTTAGCTACTCCAATTTATTCTATTAGTACATCGCCTGCTAGTGTAAATGGTTCAAGCGTAGTATTAGCTGCAAAGTTATTTAGGGAAGGGTTGGAAATTCACTGGTTATCTGTTGACTGGGGTCTTTCAACAGCGAATAGACTAAATGATAGAGAAGTTTCAACTGATAGGTATGCGTGGCAAACAGGGTTAACCTTAGGAGAAACAACAGGGAGTGTGATAGACATCACGGCTGGTGTGCTTTGGTATGGTTGTACTTATTTTAGCAAATTGGCGGTGAACTCATCGGGCAACCAAGCGTACTTTTATTCTCATTCAGCTGGTGCGTGGACTAAGTCAAGCGTTAGTGTTTATAATAATACTCAATATGATAACGGAACTGATCTTGCTACGTTGTCAAGCGGTAGATATGCAGTTAATTGGGTATACAGAATAGTTGATGGTGATGGCTTACCTGGTATTGCTTTTATTCTTGGATCGGGTAACTACACATTATCGCAAGCACAAGCTAGTTCTGTTCCAGCAGTTCCTCCAATGATAAGTCAAATGGCTATTCTAGTTGGTAGGATTATAGTGCAAAAAAATGCAGTTACTGCGACACAGATAGACAGTGCTTTTTCCACGACTTTCCAGGGGACTGTTACAGCCAACCACAACGACTTAGGTGGATTACAAGGTGGTACAGCTAATGAATACTATCACTTAACGGCTGCACAACTTGCTTCAATTCCTAAGCCACTTTCTGTTTTATTTCCTTTTCATGGGCATGGTGCGGTCGCGGTTATTTCTCAAGCAGTAACTGCTAGCTTGTGCAAAGTTGCTCTATTAGAAGTTGCGATACCAACAACCGTTGATGCTATCCAATATACAGTTGGTTCAGTTAGATCGGGTAACGTTAGGGCTGGAATTTACCAAATTGCAACTGCAAATAAAAATGACGCCTCAAATACGTTCACAGGCTCAACAGTTATTGCAGATTCAGGGACGGTTGCACAAGGGACAGCTTTACAGCTACAAACGCTTACGTTCACACCTATTACACTTCAACCTGGAAAATATTTTATTGCGTTGATGGTAGATAATTCCACTGGCACGTTCATGAGGCATTCAAATGGTGCAAATGGCGTTGGTTGGGCATGCGGATACACAGCAACTGGTTTTGCCTTTACAACTCCTGCTCCTGCTCCAACGGATACAACATTTAACAACGTACCAGGATATAAATTACGAGTTGTAACTAATTATTAATTTTTTATATGCGGTATCCTTTCAATAATTCTTACCCCTTAACTTCGCCATTTGGAATGCGTGACAACCCTTTTGCTACTGGCGGTCGTGAATTTCATGATGGTGTAGATTTTGGTTGCCCTGCTAATACGCCCATTCTAGCTGCAACAGACGGAACTATAACACTTGCTACATTTTCAACGTTGTGGGGAAACTATGTTGAATTGACTGAAAGTTCTAAAATAATAACGAAATATACTCATTTGAACGCTTTTAATGTTTCAATCGGTCAACAAGTTAAGCAAGGGGAAATAATTGGTTGGAGTGGTAGCACAGGACGTTCAACAGGTGCACACTTACACTTTGGCGTTGCCGAACGTGGTGTATTTGTTGATCCTTTAATTCATCTTAACAACAATATTATGTCTCTCGATAAAAATACTATTTACACAACTATTGATAATGATCAAAATTTTGACGAACCAACAAAACAAACGCTAAAAAATGCAGTGAATAATAATGATATGAATTATATCCTAGCTTTCGCAGGATCACAGCCACGCCGTTTCTTGAATGAAGCAAACTTAGAAAAATACAAGGCTGAGGAGAAACTCTCTCAAATTGATGAAATAAATAAAAAAACTATTGAGGGAATGCAGGAAATTATTGATTCTGGCAATGCAATAACAGCTCAATATGCTCAAAAAATTGTTGATATTGGAAAGGACGCAAAACAAGCTGAAACGATATTGAACGAACAAAAAGCTGAAAATCTTGAGTTACAAACACAAATTAAAAAGTTGAAACTTGCGAATAGTATTAACCAAGTTCCTGATGTCGGGAACACATCGGGAAAATCAAATAGTTCAACTAATGATAAATGGGACTGGAATAAGTTTTTCGTAGGATTGTCTAAAAATGCTACAATTCAATCGGTACTTGGTGTTATAATTACGGCAGGTATAAGTTGGATAACAACGCAAATTCCTGAGTTGAAACCGTTGCAAACTGAAATTACAGTTGGATTACTTGGGTTGCTTGGTGTAGGTGTGGCAGGTCAAAATGTTTCAAATGTTATCAAAACCAATCAATAGTTCTATGTTCAAATATATCCGCACTCCGCTCTTTTTATTATTTGTGCCTTTCATGAGTTATTTCGTTCACGGATTTGGTTTAAGCAATTTTAATAATTTTGATTCAGGATACAAACTCTATAGCCAGATAACCTCAGCAAATTACTTGGTAGCTATTTTGATGGTTATTCTAATCAGCATAAGTACAAAAACAGTTGACACACTTCACTTGTATGTTCGCATATTAGTAATCGGATCTGTTTTGACGACATGGTTTTTCTATTCGTTACAACACGTTCAGATAAACGGCATAACTATAACACATTCGTCACTTTTCTTCTTTGAATTGATTTACTTACTGTTTGTGATCATCTTTTTTATACAGGAATATAATCGGAAATAAATATGGCTCAAAGCGATGAAACAAGGTTGGCATTATTGGAAGAAAGAACCAAAAACGTTGAAAATAACGTTCTAAAATTGGTTGAAAAAATCGAGCAGTTGACTGAAGCAACCCAAACTTTGAACGAGACATTGATTCGCAATGAATCAATTAAAGATGACATTCACAGCTTAAAAACTAGAATTAACAATGTTGAAATTATAACCAAAACCATACCACTCACGAATTTCAAAACAACAACTTTATGGGGGTTTGCTAAAGATAATATTGCCTCTATAATCAATTTTTTGCTTATTGCTGGCTTATCATTAATTGTAACTATGAGGTAATATGCAATTTGATGAAGAACAAACGGAAAAATTACTGCAAGCGTTGGTGAACTCAGTGCAGGCTCAGCATGACTTGGTACAAACAGTCAAAAATTCGGAAAGAGAAAAACTAGACTTGATATTGGACAAAATATCAGAAACAAACAATAATGGTAAAGAATGGAAATTTGCGTTTATTGTGTTTGCTTGTTTCATGATTGTGCTTGTTACCATTTTTTTAGGATTCTTAAACTCAAAATAATTTTATGTTTCAATTTATACTAAATCTTTTCAACTCAATTTTTGGAAAAAATAAAAAAATAATAGTAAATCCAAAAGGTAAAAAGGTTGCTGGTTGGAGCGATTGGCAAAACAAATGGCAAAAATGGCAAAGTCGTTGGGGTGGTGGTAGCTGGTAATATAAAAACCGCTGAAAAGCGGTTATTTTCTACCAATACTTATTTTTTATATTGTTTAATTCTTTAAGTTTATCCTGATTATCTCGGTATTTTTTAGCTAAATTATAATAAGATTTTTTTACATTTGGATCTTTGTTTTTACACTTTTCTTCAAATTCAGATAATTTAATATCTGTTTTTTTAATTTCTCTTTTTGGCAGTTTAGAATAAGAAAAAAATATTTTACTATACAATTTTTCTGCGGTTATGTTATTTAACCTGAAAGAAAATTCTAAATAGCATTTCCAAATAAGGTCTTTTTGTAAGTAAATGTTGTTTTGGCTTGCTAAATTCCATCTTACCTGTTCAACCATTTTCGATTCTTCATCTGTGGCATTGTCAATACTTTGATTAATGAAATTCTGTTTTATTGTTTGTAAATCAAATTCATCAAACGGTTCAACTCCGCTCATTTTTTGATTAAACATTTGTTTCAATTCTTATTGTGTCATATAATTATTAAATTAAATATTATTTTGATTTTACCTCATAACTACCAGAAAAAATAAGAGCCAACATCGGAAGCCACCAAAAAGATGGGTTATAATAGCACAAAACACAGCTTGCTATAAATGGTAATTTCATTATAATTAATATTATTATTGTGATGATATTAGATGACATATTACAATTTAATATCTAATAATTCAAAAATCTTTTTCCACCCTTCCTCTTCGGAGCAATTCCAAAGGAGTTTGGAGTATTTGGCTGGGTCTGATTCAAAAAGATACAAGTTGTCTTCTACAACATAAGACAAAAACCTATTGTTTAAATTTGCGGTTATGTATGATTCTGCTAAATTCCAAGATGAGCCGTCAAAATATAAAAACTGATATACTCCAGGATATTCTTTAGAGTTGCGAACGGTTAAACTTCTTAATTCCACCCCGTCAATCTCTACTCTGAGTAAAGGACGGCAGTCTTGGAGGTTGGCAACTGGTCTAGTTGATTCGTCTTGCATTAATTGAGTTAGAGATTTCATACCTGTAAAATAGTAAGTGTTCTAACCCAATGAGTCTGATTGGTTAAGCACTCTAGGCTTGCCGTCTGGTGTGTTTCGGAATTGTAGGTATTGTGTGATTTGGAACATAAAAATTATTTAGCTTTATGAATTAATTCTGAAATATAATCTCCCCAATATTCTTGATTGCCAAAATGTTTATTTAACCATCTTTTCGCAAAATAGAATTCTATTTTATCAAAAAAACCTGTAAATATTTCTAAAAATTTCTCTATTAAATTATAATTTTTCATACTAAATACTTTCTAAAATTGTTATTAATTCCGTCAAAACGGTTTCGGGTTCGGAGTTGATGAGTGGATTCAAACCGTCTAGCCATTTGTGGCAAAGGGCTTCGGCTTGGGATTTGGGAAACCTTTCTAACTTTGCTCTCCAAAGCTCTTCATTTTGAAAATTAGGGTCAACAACGCCTCCATAAGTCCAATTTGTGGCAGTGTATTCAGGATTCTCGCCCAAAACATCTCTAAAAACCCACAAGATTTGTCTGATTTGTGGTTCAAAGAAAATTAATACAGTCTCAGTCTTAAACATTTTATTAGCATTTTTGCAGTTCATTTGCCAAACCTCCCCATTTGGGGCGTAGCACATTGGAATTTTCCAACCTGCTAAATTAGTTGGTTCAATCTCCAGCTCTAAGCCGTGTTTTTTGGCTTTTTCTTGGGCTAGGGTGTGTAGGGTTGCGGTTATTCGGTATAGATTAGACATAAAAAATAAAGGATATTGTGATTAAAATAAATTCAACGACTAAAAATATAATAAGAAAAAATAGACTTGTAATAAAATCAGTTAGTAGCCAAAATAAGCGTGGACGGTCAAGGTAGTTTTCTTTTGTAGCTCCTATTTTTGCTTCATTTTTTATAAGTTTATAACTTTTTTTGATTATTTCAAACATAAAATTTTACTTATTATTGTTTTCATACAAAACTACTTTAAAATTATATCAGCGTGTATCATCATATCAATGTGCCGTCTTTCCTTGCCGTTCTCAACAACTTTCTTAATTAGCTTATGATTTATTTGCTCATCACATAAACTTTCAACCTCGTTCAATAAATTAACAAGCGAACTAGTTTGTAGGTGTTCAAAGTGCAATTCATTCACGCGAGTGTAATAAAGCTCTTGATAATACTCACGCATTTCTTTCTGAGTTTTTAGTTGCGTTTTTAGTTTTTTATAGTTCATAATTTTATTTCATTTAATCCTTTTATTGCTTTTTTTATAACTTCCTGTTGTTGCTTTTCAAGTACAATCGAACACAAAATACCCTCTAAAACTCCAGTAGCAAAGCCAATGCTATTAGCTTCTATCCATCTTTTGATCGTTTCTTGTTCAATTTGATTCATATTACCAATTATTAAAAAGTTTGTTTAATTCTGAAATTGTTTTAACTGTATAAAAATAACTGTATTTCTCATTTTCCAAATGTTTGAAAAATAATATTCTTTTTAGCTTAAAAACTGCCGTTTCCATACCTTTAATATCAATATAATGTTTTTCAACCACGCCGTCAATAGCTTGAAAATACACAACAAAATCTGGTATATACGTTATAGCACGCACATTTCCTTGCTTACCTTTGAATTTCTCTTGTAACACAATTTTAGGTTGAAGGTCAAAATTTAACCCCTTGCTAGTCAATAATAAATATGCTTGACTTTCAAGAATTGAATCAAATTTAATACCTTTTACAATTGTTTTTGTGTTGTTGTATTTCATACTTTCTTCACTCTTCCAATTATAACATTTTTTTTATAAAATTCCCTAAAATCTTGAATAAATTCATCTTCAATCTGCACCATATAAAATGTTTTTTTGCTTGTGTCTAGTGTTGCATGTGGGTACTCTTGCAACAGTCTTTTCATGTTCTCGCCGTAGCAAAAACGCCTTTCATTTTTCTTTCCTTTTTTTAGTTTGTTTAAGAAGTCAATCATTGAGTGAATAGCCATTTGCTAGCTATTATTTAAGTTTCTATAATTGTCAAGTCCTTGCAACGTTTTGTTGTAATACAAGAAATTATCACCACAACTTGTAAGCTTAGGTAGTTCAATAGTTGTTAGTGTTTCGTTGCGATTCAAAAAATAATCACCACAACTTGTCAAGTTAGGCAGTTCAAGAGTTGTTAGTGTTTTGTTGTAATACAAGAAATTATCACCACAACTTGTCAAGTTAGGTAGTTCGAGATTTGTCAACGTTTCGTTGTGATGTAAAAAATAATCACCACAAGTTGTAAGCTTAGGTAGTTCAATAGTTGTTAGTGTTTCGTTGTGATGTAAAAAATTATCACCACAACTTGTCAAGTTAGGCAGTTCAAGAGTTGTCAGTGTTTCGTTGTAATACAAGAAATTATCACCACAACTTGTCAAGTTAGGTAGTTCGAGATTTGTCAACGTTTCGTTGTGATGTAAAAAATAATCACCACAAGTTGTAAGCTTAGGTAGTTCAATAGTTGTTAGT
>Ga0316607_1000131_pt1 | contig 30156 bp, 25 predicted proteins | sample MIS2016062E_MG_FD_207674 | JGI IMG/M metagenome (GOLD analysis project Ga0316607, IMG submission 207674) | Microbial mat bacterial communities from Middle Island sinkhole, Lake Huron, Michigan, United States - MIS.2016.062E | ecosystem: Environmental > Aquatic > Freshwater > Lake > Sediment...
GCCCAAGCCACGCCCGATCAACTGGAAACCTGAGCTGAATGTCTGCTCGATGCACCCACGCTTAGCACTGTCTTTGAGCAGCACTGACGCGAGCAGGTTAAGGAGGTGAAATCCGAGCCGGCGTGAGCTAAACTGAGCAAAGCAGATGGGTAGGAAAAACGATTGCAGGTGGTTGTGCTGATGAAGAAGGTTAATGGCTTGGCCGATTTAGCGATCTGTGGCGCACCACCGGCGTTCGCGGAGCCGTTGCATGTGGGCCGACCGAATTTGGGTAGCCGGGAGGCGTTTCTGCGCTATGTCAACGATATTTTTGACCGGTGCTGGTTGAGTAATAACGGGCCACTGATGCAGAAATTCGAGCGACGAGTGGCGGAGTTCCTGGGCGTGAAGCAGTGCGTGGCGATGTGCAATGGGACGGTTGCGCTGGAAATTGCGATCAGGGCGCTGAACTTGCGGGGTGAAGTGATTGTGCCGTCCTATACTTTCATCACGACGGCATACGCGCTGCAGTGGCAGGAAATTACGCCCTCCTCTAAATTTTCCCGTGATCGGAACGGCAGGGCGGGCAAGCAAGGCAACCATCACTGATTAGGATCAAAGGGTTGAATCGACTTGGCTATCTGGATCCGTGCAGCACCCCCCGTTATCACGGGAAAATTTACACTGAGAATTACGCCAGTGTTTGCGGACATCGATCCGCAGACCCATACTCTCGATACTGAGGCGGTACGGCTGATGATCACGTCCCGAACTACAGGCATTATGGGTGTGCATCTGTGGGGGCGGGCCTGTGTCCGATGACAGAGGAGCATCGGCTAAAGTTGCTGTTCGATGCGTCGCACACTTTTGGTTGCACTCACGGGGGTATTCCGATCGGGACCTTTGGCCAGTGTGCAATGGCGTTGCCTGATTCATCGGAATATCCGTTTTTGACTTGCGGATGATCTGCCATATCAACTCACTGACTTATTGAGTATAATCCTCATGAAGAAAAACAAGCCTCAAAGAGGTAATCCGCACCAACTAACTCTAAAGCAACACTGCTTTCCATCAAAAAGCATTGCTCGTTTTGCGGGATTAGATGGTTGCGTACAAGTAAAACTGCTCGAACAAGAAAAACAACTTTCATTAAAGCCTGAAAACGAACTATTCTGTGCAAAACGCACATGGGATCAAAGGGCAGAAACAGGCTACATGAAAGAAATCGAAGATCGCTATCAACAACTCGCTGATTCAATCATTCAAAGAAAAGTTCAAGTGATAAACAAAGAATGGCAATCTGCGGTAACCGACATGTTCGCATTGTGGAACATAAGATGGCTTAGAAATGAAGCACCAATACCTGATCAATATATTGAAAATATCATAGATACAACAGCTTGTTATACAAAAGATGAGCAAGAACAACTGGAAAAAATTGGCATTAGTGTTATCACAGATGACTTTAGATTGTCTGGAAGGCATCTTAGCGGAATGAACATTCAACAAAACCTTTTTTTGGTTCGAAAGCAAATGGCTGATGTTTGTTGGGGTATATTGCAAGCATCAAAAGGTGAATTTATCGTTCCCGATAACTTTTCAAGTGTATCGATTCTCCCGTTATCTCCTAATATTTGTCTTTTTTCTAAAAGTGGAAACGTAATAATTGATGAAGCGGATGTCAAAAAAATCAATTTTATGGCTATAAAAGATAGCAAAAAATACTATTTTTCTAGAGATTTCCGCGATGTCCTCATGTAGAAAATTATGTTGTTTATTCCCATCTCTAAATTATGTTCAATACCAGATGTTGATCAGGAGTCTATGATGAATAATTCTAATAAAAATAAGAAACTAATTATTATAGGGGAAGGTGAAACTGCCACTATCGCTTATGAGTATTTTACCCACGACTCGCCTTACAAGGTAGTGGCATTTAGCGTAGAGCGAGAGTTTATTAACAAACCCGAATTATTTGGATTACCCATAGTACCATTTGAAGACTTAGATATATTTTATAACCCAGAAGATTATTATGCTTTTGTGGCAATATCTTATACTCAGTTAAATCGTGTAAGAACTCGTCTCTATTTAGAGACTAAAGCAAAAGGTTTTAGTTTTGCTAATTATATTAGTTCTCGGGCATTTGTATGGCATAATGTTGAAATAGGTGAAAATTGTTTTATTTTTGAAAACAATGTAATACAGCCCTTTGTCAAAATAGGTAATAATGTTATCTTGTGGAGCGGTAATCATATTGGGCATCGAACAGTAATAAAAGATAATTGTTACATATCTTCTCATGTGGTTATTTCAGGATTCTGTGAAATTGGAAAAAGCTCATTTTTGGGTGTTAATTGTTCCTTCGCAGATCAGATTAAAGTAGCAGACGATTGTCTAATTGGCATGGGGGCAGTAGTGATTAAGGATACGGAACCCCAGAAAATTTATACGGGTAACCCCGCAAAACCCAATGAAAAAGTGAGCAGTTTACGTTACTTTAAAGTGAAGGAGAATGCATCATGAAGTGGAATAAAAAAGGACTTATTTATTGCCCAGATGGTTCGATGTCTTGGGCGAAACATTCGGCATTGACGCCTACACCTGTATTATTAACTGATGAAATTATCAGAGTGTATGCTGGTTTTCGTGACGAAAAAGGTGTCAGCAGAATAGGTTATGTTGATGTTGATGTAAATAATCCATTAAAAATTTTATCAGTTTCTCAAGAGCCTGTACTCGATATAGGCGCGGTTGGTACGTTTGATGATAATGGAGTCATTTTAGGAGATATTATTAAATTAGATAAACTTTTTTATATGTATTATGTTGGATTTCAGTTAGTCGATAAAGTTAAGTTTCTCGCATTTACAGGGCTAGCTATCAGTGATGATGGAGGAAATTATTTCAAAAGGTTTAGCCAAGCACCTATTTTAGATCGTTCTGATGAAGGTTTATATTTTAGAGCGATTCACTCTGTAGTTTTTGAGAACGGAATATGGAAATTTTGGTATGGTGTTGGTTCCGAATGGGTTTCTATAAATCGTGAGTCATATCCTAAATATAATATAAAATATCTTGAGTCAAAGGATGGTATTAATTTTGGAGAATCTGGAAAATTATGTATTGATTTTCAAAATAATGAATACAGAATAGGTAGACCTAGGGTATATAAAAATGTTGAGGGATATAAAATGTTTTATACAATAGGAACACTAGATGGTAGTTATTTATTGGGTTTTTCTGAGTCAGAAAACGGTATTCACTGGCGAAGAAAAGATGAGTTAATTGGAATTAATTTATCTGAAGTAGAAAAAGAATGGGATTCAAAAAGTATATGTTATTTGAGTCTTTTATCATACAAAGAAAAAATATATGCGTTCTACAATGGCAATGATATGGGTAAAACTGGTTTTGGATATGCTGAATTAGAAGGGGATTTTTAATGACCAACGAAAAAAAAATCTCTATCTTATCAATCACAATCTTATGCATCAGGAAAGCAAAATGATGCTCGTCAAAAATTACATCGCCTCTTCAAAGAATCCCCTTTACCAAATGAACACCTGTTAGTAAATTTGGGTTTATATCAACGAAGTTCTGTAGTCGCAAAGTTTTTATATTTGAACGAAATTTATCAACGCATAATAAATTTACCGGGTGTTATTATGGAGTTTGGCACTTGGTGGGGACAAACATTAGTACAGTTCCAGAATCTTCGGGCAGTCTACGAACCATATAATCATACGCGAAAAGTAGTTGGATTCGACACATTTGCAGGATATCCTTCTCCTAATATTAATGATGGTACATCTGAGTTGGTTAAACAGGGACAATATGCTGTAAGCGCGAACTACCTTAGTTATCTTAACGACTTATTAGATTACCATGAAATGGAAAACACGGTATCTCACATTAAAAAATATGACTTAATAAAAGGCGATGTTGTTGAAACTATTAATACCTATCTGCAACAACACCCTGAAACTATTATCTCTCTTGCTTATTTAGATATGCAACTTTATGAACCGACAAAAAAAGTCTTGGAAGCGATTGTTCCCTATTTGGTTAAAGGCTCAGTAATTGCTATGGACGAGTTAAACTGTGCAGATTTCCCTGGCGAAACACTTGCGTTCCGTGAAACGGTTGGGTTAAGTAAGTATCAAGCATTCCGTTCGCAATTTCTTCCAGACCGCACTTACTTTGTCATTGACTGATGATTACCATTCATCGTTACCAGTCTAGCTATCAAGAAGCTTGGAATAAATTTGTTGCTGATGCCAAAAATGGACATTTTTTGTTCGACCGAAAATATATGGAATATCACGCAGACCGCTTTGAAGATTATTCATTGTTATTTTTTAATAATGACAAATTAGTAGCACTGCTACCTGCCTGCACTAAAGATGAGTATATTATTAGTCATGATGGACTGAGTTTTGGGGGGATTTTAAGCACATCATCTATGAAGATAGCATTAATGATGGATTTATTTGATAATTTGATAACTTATTTGTCTAAGTATCAATTTAAAAGATTAATTTATAAAGTCATTCCGCATATTTATCATAGCATTCCTGCTGAAGAAGATTTGTATGCTATTTATCGCTGTAACGGCAAGATTATTCGGAGAGATGCTAACTCTGTTATTAATTTACAGCAAAAAATAAAGTTCGCTAAGGGGAAAAATGAAGGCATCAAGAAAGCGATCAAATCGGGATTATGTGTTTGTGAAAGCAAAGATTTTTATTCCTTATTTAAAATTGGCGATCAGATACTTGACAAAAAATATAGAAAAAAGACTACGCATACTGCGGAAGAAATGCAGATTTTAGCAAACAATTTCCCCGAAAACATAAAACTTTTTGTTGCTTATAAGGAAGAAAACAACATCTTATCAGGTGTAATTATCTATGAATATAGAGATATAGTACATACACAGTACATGTTTAATGCTGAGGAAGGCATGATCTGTGGTGCTCTAGATATTATTCTGTATTATCTAATTCACGAGCATTACAATCATAAAAAATATTTTAGTTTTGGTATCTCAACAGATCAAGACGGTTTGTACCTCAACCAAGGATTAGCAAATTATAAAGAATTATTTTTTGCAAGAACAATTGTACAGGATTTTTATGAGTTACCTCTCTTCTGATTATCGAGGTCCCAATAGTGATTCGGACATTGTCGCCGACCATTTTTAGCTTATTTGTTTAAAAACAAATAGTTATTGACTGGATGTGTCTGGATCAGCATTAGGGCATCTATATGCTCAATGGTTCGGACAGTTTCTGTTTTCGTCTTCGTCAGGCGGGTTGGTGGAACTCTCTGAAAATTCAGCACTTCGAGCAGCGACCATAGGGCAAGCAAAATCAACAGGTTATTTTATGAAACTCAGGGATTGGCCTGAGTTGGATTAAATCCGCCCGGATCGAGCTAACCGTTTGACCGTGGGTTTCAAAACTGTCCGAACCATTGATGCTGAAAAATAGAAACAATGCCTATTTGTGACTGTGAAGTTATTGAGTTACTACAAATTCATGACCGGCGAGGTAACCTGACTTTTATTGAAGGTGGGCAGCATGTCCCATTTGATATTAAGCGGGCTTATTTTCTGTACGATGTGCCGGGCGGCGCGGAGCGCGGCGGTCATGCCCACAGGGAACTGCAACAGTTAATTATTGCTATGTCTGGCAGTTTCGATGTGGTGGTGGACGATGGTTAATCAACAATAGCGATCACTCCAAGGGCGAAGAAACCCCGTTGCAGAGCGATGGCGTCTGGCAGAAAGCCATTGCCTGAAATCCATAGCGGCAGCATCAGCCTGGTGAGTTTCGAAGCGGGATCTTTACGTTGGCGCGAGGATTCAGTGATGGATTTAGAACTCATTGAAAGAGACGATCAAACAAGAATTACCCGGATTGTTGCGGGATGATCCGGGGTTGCGGGTTTATCTGGCAGAACTGATGCGCAATGAATATGCTGGGCGGGCGGAAACCCAGGATCGGTTTTACGAGCTATTGGCCGAGTTGCGCCATGATCGGCAAGAATATGCTCGCGAATGGGCAGAATATAAGGAGGAACAGAACCGCAAGTGGGACGCTAATCAGGCTGAACTGCGGCGACTTCACGAAGAAATTATGGCGATGGCGCGGAAACACGAGCGCGGCATTGGCGCATTGGGATCGCGCTGGGGTCTGCAATCAGAGAAGGCGTTTCGCGAGGCACTGGCCGGGATTCTGGAACAGAGTTTTGGGGTGCAAGTGGTCAACGTCAATGACTATGACGATGAGGGTACGGTGTTTGGCCGACCGGATCAGGTGGAGCTGGATGTCATCATCAAAAATGGTTTGCTGCTGATTTGTGAGTTGAAGTCGTCTATTGATAAGGCCGGGATGTATATCTTCGAGCGCAAGGCGCGGTTTTATGAGCGGCGGCATGGCCGACAAGCCAATCGCTTGCTGGTGATTTCGCCGATGATTGATGCCCGGGCACGAAAGGTGGCGGAACGTTTGGGCATTGAGACCTACGGCGATTCGACCGAAGTGGAAATAGAACAAGACTGAATCATGCCCCTCTCCGACTGCTGCCTTATTGACCTGCCCAAGGTTCCCAATCTGTCGGGTCATCTGACATGAAAAGAATCCTGCGGTCTCCACCGCCGACACAGCCCGTCTTTGCGGAGGGGGACGACCGCGCGGCAGATTTTGATTCGCCGTGGAAAGAAGCGATTGGGGTGTATTTCCAGCCGTTCCTGGCGCTATTCTTTCCGGCGGTTCACGATCTCATCGACTGGGCGCGGCCGTATGAGTTTCTGGATGCGGAATTGCAGCAGATCACGGGCGATGCCGATCTGGGCCGGCGCTATGCCGATCGACTGGTGAAGGTCTACAGTGTGGAAGGCGCTGAGGTCTGGTTGCTGATCCATATTGAAGTGCAAGGCCGGGCCGACGAACAATTTCCAGCGCGGATGTTCCAGTACTACTACCGGATTTACGATCGCTACGGGGACGTGGAGATTCTGAGCTTGGCAGTGGTGACCAATCAGACGCTGGACCCGGAATTGGCGCTGGACGCCTATCAGCGCGAACGCGATGGGTATGGGCTGCGCTTCCGATTTCGGGTGCAGGCGTTGCGGGACTGGTCCGAAGTGACGCTGGTTGACTTGGCAGCGACCAATCCGTTTGCGGTGGTGGCGCTGGCGCAGTTGGTGGCCCATCGACGGTCCAAGGAGGTGAAACGCAAAGTGCGCAAACAGGAAATTATTGCGCTGTTGTACCGCTATGGTTATGGCCGAGCGGATATCTTGCAGTTGTTGCGTTTCATTGACTGGCTGATTCGGCTGCCGAAGGCGCTGGAATTGGAATTACGCAATGAGTTGATCGCGTTGGAGGAGGAAACGAAGATGGCGTACGTGATGAGTATTGAGCGGTTGGCCTTGGAACAGGGCCGGGAAGAGGGCCGGGAAGAGGGCCGGGAAGAGACGCTGTGCGAGCTGCTGGTCGAGTTATTAGTGACGCGGTTTGGGCCATTGCCGGAGACGGTGCGCGGACAATTGGCGGCGGCGGATGCAGCGCAGTTGTCGATCTGGTTTCGGCGGGCGCTGACGGCGGTGGCGCTGGATGCGGTGTTTGCGGATGTCTGAGCGAAGTCCGTCGATGCGGCTGCATTTTCAGCCTGTTGGACGCCGGCTACTGTGGAATGGTGGTGAGATCTAGGGTTGTGTCTCTCTCCGACTGCTGCCTTATTGACCTGCCTAAGGTGCCCAATCTCTTGGGCAATCTCACCTTTATTGAAGGTGGGCAGCATGTCCCATTTGATATTAAGCGGGTTTATTTTCTGTACGATGTGCCGGGCGGAGCTGAGCGTGGCGGTCATGCCCACAGGGAACTGCAGCAGTTAATTATTGCTATGTCTGGCAGTTTCGATGTCATTCTGGACGACGGTTATCAAAAGCAGCGCTTTCATTTGAACCGATCCTATCAGGGCTTGTATGTACATACTCTAATTTGGCGGGAACTGGATAATTTCTCTTCAGGTTCGGTGTGTATGGTGCTGGCATCAAATCAGTATGACGAAATGGATTATTACCGCAACTATGATGATTTTCTACGTGTCATTATTAGCAGGCCCGCACTATGAGTCTTAAAGACTGCCGCATTATCGAGTTGCCAAAGATTCAGGATCCTCGTGGAAATCTGACTTTTATTGAGAGTAATCAGCATGTTCCGTTTGAGATGCAGCGGGTATTTTACTTGTATGATGTTCCGGGAGGTTCAGCACGGATGGGTCACGCACTGAAAACCTGCGAGCAGTTTCTGATCGCCATGTCCGGCTCGTTTGATGTCATCCTCTATGATGGAAAAAATAATCAGCGTTTTCATTTAAACCGATCCTATTATGGCTTATACATTCCGCCGCTAATTTGGCGCGAGATCGATAACTTCTCTTCGGGTGTTGTGTGCTTGGTATTGGCTTCTGAACAATATAGCGAAGCCGGATATTACCGAGAATACCGGGACTTTTTGATGGCTGTGAAGGACGAGTTTTGATTATGCACCCGTAGACGGTTCGTTTGAAAATAGTTAGTATATCCCTAATTTGCTGGATTTTGATGATGTTTATAAGGTGAAATTATGTTAGTCAAAGTTAAAAAAACCGCCTTGGGTTATACGATTGATAGTGAAAGGATTAATGAAGCATTCCCAGACCACGAATTTTGGGCGGAGATAAAAATAATTGCGCTGCCTGTACAAAAATCGGATAAGGATCAACAAACTCCCGCCGCCCGGCTCCATGCTATTCTGGGAATTGAGCAGCAGCCTTATCCAGTCAGTAAGGAAGACTATCTTGATTATCTGGCGGAAAAATATCTGTGAAGCATTATTTCTTTGATGTCAATATCGTGCTGGACTTACTATTAAACCGGCAACCGTACTGCATATTAGCTGATCAGATCTACAACACATTACTTGCCGCTGATCGAAAAATTTACCTCTCTTCTGCATCACTTCATCAGATTGAGTATCTGGTCACCCTGAGCTTTAAAAAAGCCGGTATTCCCCTGACAAAAAAACAACCACTGTTGGATGATTTTTATCAGCATGTCTGCGTGGTTAAAACCCCGGCGCTGGATTATCGGGATGTGGATATAGAAGACCGGTTGATCGAAGCCTCTGCTCAAACCGTGCATGAAGCCGTGATCATCACCCGTGATCGGCGTTTTCTAGCGCGTAGTCCCTTGACGCTTTCTCCCGAGGCTTTTTTGCTGCAACCCACTGTGTCCGAGGATCGGAAAGTCCTCTTTCTAGATTTTCAGGAAGCACACCTCGAAATTCGTCAGGAATTGGACGCCGCCTACGACCGGGTGCTGAATTCTGGTTGGTTCATTCTCGGCAAAGAAGTCAAAGCCTTTGAGCGGGAATTTGCCGCTTATTGTGAAGCGGAGCATTGCGTCGGAGTCGGTAGTGGCCTTGACGCGCTGCATCTGATTCTGCGTGCCTATGGCATCGGGCCGGGCGATGAGGTGATCGTGCCGGCCAATACCTATATTGCGACTTGGCTGGCGGTCAGCCACTCTGGAGCAAGGCCGGTTCCCGTTGAACCGAATGCGCGGACCTATAACCTTGATCCGGCACTCATCGAAGCGGCCATCACCCCCCGCACCCGCGCCATTCTCCCGGTGCATTTGTACGGGCAGCCGGCGGATATGGATTCGATCAACGCTATTGCTGCCCGGCATGGCTTGAAAGTGATCGAGGACGCGGCGCAAGCACACGGGGCGCGGTATAAGGGGCGACGGGTCGGTGGATTGGGTGATGCCGCTGGATTCAGCTTCTATCCGGGCAAAAACCTGGGGGCGCTGGGCGATGGCGGGGCGGTGGTGACGAATGATGCGGAAATAGCTGAGAATGTGCGAATTCTGCGTAACTACGGCTCGCGGGTGAAGTATCACAACGAGGTCAAGGGCTTTAATTCCCGGCTAGACGAACTGCAAGCGACACTGTTGCGGGTGAAGTTGCCGGTGCTGGATGAATGGAATACGCGGCGACGGGCGGTGGCGGCGCGGTATCTGGATGAGTTGGCGGGGAGCATACTGACGCTGCCGTTCGTGCCGGATTGGGCGGAACCGGTGTGGCATCTGTTTGTGGTGCGCCATCCGCAGCGGGACGAGTTGCAGCAGCGGCTCCAGCAGGCCGGGATTGGGACGATGATTCATTATCCAGTGCCGCCGCACTTGCAGCCGGCTTATGCTGAATTAGGGTTTGGCCAGGGGTCGTTTCCGATTACCGAGGCGATTCATTGCGAGGTGTTGAGCCTGCCGATGGGACCGCATTTGAGCGGGGAGCAGCAACTGGCGCAAGTAATAGCAGTGACGGTATCACTCGTTAAATCGCTATCGCTATGAAAACCTTACTCTATGCTTATTTGAAATTGCTGCCTCAGATTTGGCCGTTCCCAACCATGCATGCGGTTTATAAAAGAGAAATTATTTCTTATCGTTTAAAGGAAAATTAGATGAAAACACTAGAAAAATTATTAAAATTATCTGCTGATCTTACTGAACAGCATGATTACCGTGGTGCGATTCGGCTATTGGAGGAGGCTATAGCGCAGAACTCACTAGCGCCTCGCGCTTATAATGATATTGGAGTTATTTACTATTTATTGGGTGATTTTAAGGTAGCTTTAGATTATTTGTCTCGTGCGGTCGAACTTGACCAAACTAATTTGCTGTTTGTCGAAAATTTGATCGCTGCCGTAAAGCGTACTCAAACAGATTTAGCTGCTGATCCAAGACTTACTGTGACCAGTCAGACATCGAAACCACCAACATTTGATCCGGCCCGGCATATCGACCTTGATCAATGGCTTGCATCTCCATCTATCGGTATTTATCAGCATGCACAAGCGCTTAGCGATCAGCAATGGTACAAAGTTTTATGCGACAGCGTTACAGGTCAGCGCTTCCAAAACTTGACGCTACCCTATTTTATTGATCAGGATCGACAGCGTAATTTTGTCGGTTCTTTTGGGGTTCCTGCCCTGACCGAAGCTTTTAATTTTGTCCAAATTCTGCACCGTTACCTCGACAGCAACAAAACGCTACTTGACACGGATACCCGCATTTTGGACTTTGGGTGTGGCTGGGGGCATTATACTCGATTCATGTTGCGTTATGCCCGGCCAGATAACATTTTTGGTTTTGATGTCGACTCTGGCATGATCGAATGTTGTAAAAAAACTTTTGGTTGCTGCAACTTTATTACTGTGGGTCCATTTCCTCCAAGTCCTGTCCGCGATCAGCTCTTTGAGCTTGTGTTAGCGTATTCAGTGTTTTCGCATCTTTCGCCAGCAGCAGCTAACGCTTGGATTCAGGAATTTGCGCGGATCACACGACCTGGCGGTATGGTGTTTCTGACTACGCAGGGCCGTACCTTCATTGACTTCTGTCGTCAAATTCGTGAGAGCGGCAATTTCGAACACGGCTGGCATTACAATTTAGCAAAGTCTTTCGTTAATGTTGAACAGGCTAAGCAAGACTACGATGCTGGTAATTTTCTTTATGCCCCAACGGGAGGTGGAGACAGTCGCGAAGCCAGTTTTTATGGTGAAGCGATAATTCCTAGAGACTATATTGAGCGTTACTGGACTGAACATTTTGAGTTGGTCGATTTTATTGATAATCGTTCCATACTACCACAAGCTTTGATTGTCTTGAAGCGTCGGCCTGAAAAAAATCTGGCGACTATTGCTCTGATTGATACGAAGACCAAAATTAGCACTGCTAACTCTATGAGTTTGCAGAGTAGCTTAGAAAACGAACAATCGATATCAATTTGCTTTGAACGTCTGAAATATTTAGATTCATTTATAAAGCAAGATTTTTATGAAAAAATTACTTTAATAACCGCGCCAAACCAAAAACAAGAAGAAAGTTATCCTTATAACGAAAAACCTGGAACTTTATCAAAATGTGGCGATGTTATAGTTGGACATGAGGGGTGGCTTTATTTACTGTCAGGGAATAATTTATGGATAGATCATTATATTGGAAAAATTCGCTTAGAATATAAACAAATACAAGAGCGGGCAAATTTATTATTTGATCGTGAGCAAAAACTTAATGAAATAGGAGTAGCTTATTGTCATCTAATAGTCCCAGAAAAAATTTGTGTTCATCCAGAGTTTTTCCCCCTTCAACTATCAATACTAGATACTCGTGCGGCAATTCAATTATCAGAAGCAAATATACCTAGTTTTTTATACCCATTAGAAGAGTTGCAAAAATATCAAGGATTTATTCCTTTATGGATTAAAGGAAATTCTCATTGGAATATATATGGATGTTTTATCGTATACTGCGAAATACTGAAAAAATTAAAAATAGATTTTGAGCCGAACTTTGAATACTTGATGACTGGTGTAAAAATGGTTATACATGATCTTGTTGTTAAGTTCTCTAATTACCATGAAAGAAGTCGATATTTTAAAACTCCAGCTATTGAAGTATATAATAATAACCTTTGGGATACGATAAGACAGCATCAAGGTAATCACTATATCCTAAGAAATTCCTCTGCATTTATCGATGAAAAAATTTGTATATTTGGAGATTCTTATGCTTTCGACGCAGGATTAAGTTATTTATTCTCTAATCATTTTAAGGAGGTACATTTTATTTGGGAAAGAAATATAAACTACGAATATTGCCAAAAAATAGGTGCTCGCTACGTTTTAACAGAAATTACTGAACGTCTTGCGATGTTATAACCTTTCAAACCAAAGTGGCTTTTGAGGAAAAACTTATGACTAATAATATCGAAGAAAGCTTTCTCGAAATTGAAAGTGCTATTAATTCCATAGCGCTTGAATCAGCACTCAAAAACCTGATTGAACTTGCCACCAAGCTATCTCTTCTTCGCCAAAGTGGCAATCATGAGATGCTTCTTGGATCGAAATGCCTCGACCAATATGCTGAGCGTATTGGAGCTTTGGCTTTAAAATTACTGGCAGATTATAAGAAACCAAAATTATTTAACGATTCTTTAGTGATTTACCTAGCGACAGGAATATATGATCTTGGGGGACACACACGGGTAATGATGGATTTTGTACGTGCGCAACCAAATCGCCATCACATCCTGGTAATAACTCATGTACTCGACCTGAGCAAAGAATTGCAAAGAACTGCACTATCATGGTTCGAGGCACTTGGAGTAGAAGTTATCTGGATTGAAGATCAACTTTTGCTTGCCAAATTGCTTGCAATACAATCCTTATTGATGGAGCGAAAACCTTCTACCGTTTTTTTATTTAACCATCATCAAGATGCGGTATTAGTTGCTGGATGCCAGCCTGGATTAGCTAAACGCTTTATTTACTACCATCATTGTGATCACGCATTTGCTTTTGGCGTATTTGTTCCACATTTTAATCATATTGATCTTTCTCCGAAGATTTTTCATACTTGCCGTGAGCAACTAGGTATCGATAATTATTATTTACCATTAGCTATCAAAGATCGCGATAATTTAAAACGTGAACTAAAACTTTTTCAAAGTGGTTCACTTAGGACAGCATCTTCTGGTTTTCCAACGAAGTATGATTCGTCTGAAAATGAAGATTATTTTTACATGGTTGCTGTAAGGCTTGCAGAATTGCCAGGAACGCATTTGCATATTGGGTTGATTAATGATTCATCAAAAATAAATCGCTTACAAACACTATGCAGTGAGAGAGGTGTAGATTTCAGCAGAGTAATATATCTGCCTAGGGTTGATTCACTTTGGGATACTTTGTGTGAATGGAATGTAGATTTATATATCCCTTCATTTCCAATAGGGGGTGGCAGAGCCGCAATTGAAGTGATGGGAGCAGGAATTCCTATAGCGGTGCGCGACACTGGAAGCTTCAATGAACTGAATGGAATCGAAATATACTATCCTGAAGTCTATCGCTGGAACCATGTTGATGAGTTGATAAGACTTCTATGCAACTTAGATAGCGTGTGTTTATCCGATGCCAGTAAAAAATCACGTCGTTGGTATGAGAAATTCCATCGATTTGATCAGTTGGAGTTGTCGCTTGCCAATTTACCAGATAAATTACCGAATATTGATGTCCCTAACTCGCCTAGCTTATCGGTTTCTTTCTTGTCTATTGATAGAACCGATTCAGATGCGCCTACGGCAGCGTCAAAATTATCAGCTCCAGTAAAGACTGATCAAGATAGCGGACAAACTAATGTTCGCACCATCGCTTTCTATTTGCCACAGTTTCATCCTATACCCGAGAATGATCAATGGTGGGGTAAAGGCTTCACTGAGTGGCGCAATGTTACCAAAGCAACCCCACTCTTTGAAGGACATTACCAACCTCACTTGCCGAGTGATCTAGGGTTCTATGATCTCCGGTTACCAGAAGTATTAGAAGAACAGGCTGAACTTGCTCGGCGTTACGGCATATATGGTTTCTGCTATTATTATTATTGGTTTAATGGACATCGCTTTTTGGAGACACCGATTGATAATATGCTCAAATCAGATAAGCCGGATTTCCCGTTTTGTCTGTGCTGGGCCAATGAAAATTGGACACGCCGATGGGATGGTGGTGAAAACGATATTTTGATGGAGCAGACATATAACGAAGCCAACGCCCATCAGATTATTCGTGATTTGCTGCCATTTCTACTGGACCATCGTTATATTAGAGTTAATAATAAACCGGTACTACTGGTTTATCGTACTGATATAATCCCTAATACTAATGATATGCTGGCTATCTGGCGACAGGAAGCTAAAGCGGCAGGACTGCTCGGCCTATATTTAGTACGTGTTGAGAGCTTTTATACCTGTAATCCTTATGACTTAGGTTTTGACGCAACATGCGAGTTTCCCCCTCATACCATGGGTGCGCCGGACGTTCCTTTTAAAGATATCAAGTTTATCTCAAGATTCTCGGGTGTCGTTAAAGATTATGGGGCGTTTACATCTACTTGGTTAAATCGATCAATACCTTCCTATAAGTTGTTTCGTAGTGTTATGGTAAGTTGGGATAACACAGCGCGGCGCGGTGATAATGCGACAGTTTTTATCAATTCTTCACCAGAAAATTATCGTAATTGGCTGAAAAAGATAGTAGCGGATACATATTTCAGATTTCAGGGTGATGAACGTCTGGTATTTATTAACGCTTGGAATGAATGGGCGGAAGGTTGCCATTTGGAGCCTGACTTGAAGTATGGTCATGCCTATTTGGAAGCGACGGCGCGGGCATTAGAGGAAGGTAGCAAGATCAAGATACAGAGTATCGCTATCGATCGATCCCAATCTGATTACCCCACTTGGCGCGACCGCCATCGCTGGTCCACATCAGCCTTAGCCCGTCTAGCCGAACAAGTCGTTTCATCCGTTGCAGCCGGTATGGGCGTCCATTTACTGATGGTCGCTGCCGCCGGTGAAGGCAACGCCATCGCCGACACCATCGACACCCTAGCTGCACAAGGCTCAGAGGGCTGGCGCTTGACCGTATTTTCTCCTGCCTCTTGCCCTAATCCACTCTTTGAAACCTTTCCAGCACTGGCTTGGATACAAATTACCGCCGCTGAAAAATTGTCATCCGACCTGGATCAAGCGGTTGCTTTATCGCCGGTGGACTGGTTTATGGTTTGTGCGCCGGGTATCCGATTGGAGCCACCGTTTATATCGCTGGTACTAGCCGCCAGCGCCCAGCATCCCGATTGGCGCTGTCTCTATCTTGACGAAGAGCGCGTCGACGGCGAAGGTCACTCCACCAGTCCACGCTTGAAGCCAGACGCTAATCTGGAATTGCTGCGCAGTTCGGCCTACGTTGATCACGCTGTGCTGGTTAATCGGGCCTTGTGGCCTGCACTGAATCGCTATCTGGCTGCTTTGCCACGCGCATTCGCCTTTGACGCCGCACTACGAGCCATGGAAATAGGTGGAGAAGCGGCCCTCGGCCATATTGATGAATTGGCCGTGGCGTTGCCTGAAACAGTGGATGCAAACGTTGAAGAGTGGTTGCCTGTGGCCACGGCACTGATTGAAGGGCATCTGTCGCGTTTTAATCAGGACGCTGTAGTGCGCCCAGGCTTTCTTGAAGGCAGTTTTTTTATTGATTACTCCTTATCCAGCACCCCTTTTGTTTCAATTATTATACCCACCAGAGACCGTTTGGATTTAATCCAGCCCTGTATCGAAAGCCTGTTAGAGAAAACCGCTTATCCTCACTATGAGGTGATTATTATAGATAATCTTAGTTCTCATCGGGCGACTTTGGAGTACCTTGCACAACTACCAACTCGCGATCAGCGCGTCAGGGTCATATCCTACCCGAAAGAATACAATTACTCAGCAATTAACAACCTTGCTGCTCGTCAAGCCGCCGGTGATTTTCTTGTACTACTAAATAACGACACGGTTATTTTGCAAGATAACTGGCTTAGCCGCTTGGTGTCTATTGGATTAAGAGAAGATGTTGGCGTGGTAGGATGCAGATTGATTTATCCTAATAAAACAATACAGCATGCTGGTATGATTATTGGTATGTCAGGCATTGCTCACCATGTTGGCATCGATTTACCGATGAGTGATTCCGGATACATGGGGCGGTTACAGTTAACCCAGAATTTTTTAGCGGTTACTGCAGCCTGTTTATTAGTATGTAAGGACCTATTCTTCTCAGTCGGCGGTTTGGATGAAAAAGAATTTCCGGTATTATTTAACGACGCCGATCTTTGTCTGAAAATAAGCCAGCAAGGCTATCGAATAGTTTGGACGCCTTATGTGACACTTATTCATCATGGTAATGCTAGTCTGAACTCAGAGAGCGATATAAAAAAGCGGGATAGCATCCTGCAAAAAAATGCAAAATCAAGAACGAATTTCATCAAAAAATGGATTTCGCCTAACTCTGGCGATCCTGCTTACCATCGCTATCTTAGTCTACGATCATTACAATGGATTATTGATGGGACTTTTGACGTGCCGTGGCACCCTGATTTTGAATCCTTGCCCCGTATTGTCGCTCAAGCGCCGGATGAAATCGGCTCTGGACAATATCGGATGATCGAGCCACTCAAAGAATTGGCAGATAACGGTCGGATATGCCATTTCCAATTACCTCCTACAAATAGCGATAAACGGTTTATGCCCTCTGTTGCTGAACTGGTCAGAGCTAAACCGACGGTTTTATTTTTGCAAAATGCCTTCTCTGAATTTGAGCTGGAGCATTTGCAAGACTATGCTGAATTATTGCCCAACCTGTTTCGGGTTTTCGGCCAGGACGACATTGTATTTTCCGTTCCACAAAAAAGCGGAGCGCGCAAACATTTTGGCAGGGACACCAAGACGCGGGTGCGGCGGGGAGTATCACTATGCCACCGGGCCATCGTGACCACCGAACCTATTGCTGAAGCGATGCGCGGGATGGTCGGTGATATCCGGGTCGTACCGAATTATCTGGAACGCTCGCGATGGGGAAATTTGCAACCACCCGGCAATCAGCGACGTAAACCCCGAGTGGGTTGGGCTGGCGCTCAGCAACATCAGGGCGATCTTGAATTTATCCTGCCGGTGGTTGAAGCCACCGCCAATGAAGTGGACTGGATTTTCATGGGGCTGTGTCTGCCCAAGCTCCGCCGTTACGTCGCTGAAGTGCATGATTTCGTTGTGTTCGATCAATATCCGGCGGGACTGGCGGCGCTCGATCTGGATCTGGCGATTGCACCGCTCGAACTCAATCGATTTAACTCGGCCAAGAGCAATCTACGCTTGCTGGAATACGGCGCAGTCGGTTATCCGGTCATTGCCACTGATATTCTGCCGTACCGGAATGCGCCGGTCACTCGAGTCCCTAATAACCACAAAGCCTGGATCGACGCCATCCGCTCTCACATTCATGATCTGGATGCGACTCGCGCCGCCGGTGAGCAATTACGGGAATGGGTGCTATCACACTGGATGCTGGATCAGCATCTCGATGAATGGATGAAAGCATTGTTGCCGGATTGAACCGGAAGCGATGAAAATTCGATTTTTCTAAGAAAATTTGCATTTTCTGACCATATCTCGAGTGTACTGAACAAATTTCGAGGCCATCGCTGATGGGGCCGGTAGGCTACAGCGCATTGATCAACCGGCTCGGGCTTGCCGTACTCCCCCCTCCAATGCCGGCATACATAGCCGCCTCGGTGAATCGCCGAGTCGATACGGATCACCGTATCCTTTTTCCTGCTGGAGTGGCCCTCACGGATACACCGCTGGGCCATCTGGAATTCGCCATTCGCCATGAAGGCATTGATCTGGCGACGATCGCCGCCGCTTTGCCGCACATTGGCCGCGACGCCATCGTTATCCGTCTGCATGAAAATCCTAATGGCGAATACATCCGCCGCATTGCCTTCCTGTGGGAATGGCTCACCCGCGCACCACTGGATGCCGGCATCAAACCGACGGCCCGCTATGTGGATCTGTTCGATCCCGGTTTATACGTTGTGGCCGGCCACCCGGTCAGAGACCAAAACTGGCGGGTTAACAATAATGCCCTGGGGGATCGCCGGTTTTGCCCGGTCGTTCGCTGGAATACCTGCCCCCAACCGGGTTGGCTGGCGGCGATCCTGGCCCAGGCCGTCGATCTGGCGGAGACCACCCGGGCCGCTAACCACTATGAGCGTACTCTCCAATACCTCTATCTGTCGGAAATCCGGGGCAGCTTTGCCATCGAACGGGAAACGCCGAGCGCCGGCAAGGAGGAGCGGTTCATCCGGATCCTGCGCCATGCCGCTGATCTCCCCCGATTGACCGAAGACGTGCTGGTCGAAATCCAGAACGCCATCGTTCGGCATGATTTTGCCAAGGAGGCCGGCTACCGAACCCGACAGAACTGGCTGGAGAACGCTGCTGGGCGCATCACGTTCCTGCCCCACCCGCCGGATACGCTGCGCGAAACCATGTCGGGCTGGGAAGCGTTCGTCAATGATGACCAGCGTGGGATCGATCCACTGGTGAAAGCGGCCTGCGCCGCCTTTGGCCTGGTCTATATCCACCCGTTCATGGATGGTAACGGACGACTGCACCGGTACGTCATTCACCATGTGCTGAATCGCTCCGGGCTGACGCCGCCGGAACTGGTGATCCCGGTTTCTGCGGTGATCATGAAACATATCCCCCGCTACCATCAGGTTCTCACCCATTTTTCCGAACCGCTCACCCGGCTTTGGGATTTCCGGCGGTTTGACGAGGGGCCGGATATCGAACGCCAGCCAGGCCTCGGACCCTATCGCTACTTTGCCGCGGATAGCGAGGTCGAATTTCTACGCGACATGATTCAGCAGACAGTGGAACAGGAGATCCCGCAGGAACTCGCCTGGCTACAAGGCTACGATGACGCTTTTCACCGCATCGATGCTGAATTCGACATTCCCGCAAATGCGATTTCCCGACTGATTCGTATGACCCGCGGCAACGGCGGCTTTCTGGCAAAAGGCAAACGCAGTCAATTTACCTGGCTGCCAGACGACGCTATTGCACGGATCGAACAGATTGTGCGGACTGCTGAACAGGGAGCAGGCTGATGATCACAGGGCATCGGTCGTGTATTGATGGATACCTAATACCCATTTTCAATCGGTTTTCGTCATTCCCACGAATGCGGGAATCCAGTCAGTCGCTGGAAAGGCTGGATACCCGCTTTCGTGGGAATGACGAACAGGGTGGTTTTTGGCCTTTGAAGAGGACAAAACCTGTCGAGAAACGGTATAAATAATCGAGATAAAAATGAGCCAACGACCCAAGCCAACACCCGATTTTGATGCATTACTCTCGGAAGGAGAATCCTCTTATGTTGAATTTAAAAATGCCCAAGTTAATCCTGTTTCTCTGGCAGAAGAAATAATTGCTTTTGCTAATAGTGATGGCGGTACTATCCTGATTGGCGTTGATGATAATGGCGCGATTTCTGGAGTTAATGCGCCTAATATGGAAATGCAGGTGATCAATATTTGTCGCAATAACATTCGTCCTTCTTTAATTCCGCGTATTTCCAAAAAAATCGTTAATAACTTAGCTATTCTCGTGGTCGAAGTAGATAGCGCTGATACCGTTTATTGTACAGTGCAGGGCAAATATTTTATCCGGGTTGGTTCCACCAAGCAGTCTCCAACTCAACAGGAGCTGCTGCGCCTGTTTCAAAGGCGCAGAATGATTACCTTTGATGAAACTCCGGTTTTGCAGGCAGGGATTGCATCAATTGATATGGGTAAGGTTGATGCCTATCTGTTGCGGATGGGCGTATCTATTCTGGATATTGAGAATGCAGATTCGATTAAAAATGACCTGATTAATTTATCCATATTGTCGTCTGTTGACTCGAATCATCCCAGCTTGGCGGGCTATCTTTCGTTTGGCCGTCATCCACAAAAAGTATACCCCTCTTATACAATTATGGCTGGCGCCTATATGGGAACTGATGTCACGACTGTAACAGTACGCGAGAAAGAAATCACTGGGTCGCTCGACGATTTGATAGAAGATGCGATGGCTTTTTTCAAGCTCACTCTCCCGCAAACCTTTAAGATGCCGGATGGCATTCGCAGGGAAGATCGTTACGCTTATCCAATGATGGCGCTACGAGAAGCCTTGGTTAATGCCGTAGCCCATCGGGATTACACGATATCCGGCTCTGCCATCCGAATATTCATCTTTGAAAATCGGGTTGAAATTCGATCGCCAGGCGGTCTTTGCAATACGATGACTCTGGAAAGTTTACCCTATCGTCAATTTACTAGAAATCAAAATATTGCATCATTCTTATCGGGTCTTGGCTATATGGAGCGGCGTGGAAAAGGGATATTGCGGATGAAAAAGCTGGCTAAAGAGTATGATCTTGATTGCCGGTTTTCGCTCACACCTGACCAGTCTGAATTAGTCGTCTGCTTTGGTGAAGATCACTCCCGTTTTAATTAATACCGTGCAACAGGCGTTGCAACAACTCCACGCCTTCAGCGCCGATGACGAGACCCGGCGGCTGGCCTTTGTCCGGGAACGCGCCCTGCGCGATGAAATCTCCGCCCTGCAAGACGCACGCGATGAGGGCCGGCAAGAGGGACTGCATACCGTGCTGGAATGCCGTTGGGTAAGCGCTTTGGTCCGCTGTCCGCCGAAACCCGCGAGCGGCGACCCAGACCATGCCTGCGCAACTGGAATCCTGGGCTGAATGCTTGCTCGATGCATCTACCCTTAGCGCGATCTTTGAGGCACACTGAGGGGAATTGGTAGATTCCTCCCTGGCCCCGAAAGCCCCACCGGCCACCGCCGATAGCTGAAAACGAACATGGGTTTCGCATCACCGCCAACCATCGAAGATCCTTGTAGTTAAATCGCATAGAGAGTCAATCTAATGAAAGCAACTGATAATACTGTTCACATTTTGGCTGCTCAAGCTCGGTTTCCAGGTATGGATTATTTGGAATGGTTAAAATGGTTTCATCGGGTTTTGAAACCCGTGACTTATGTCGAGATTGGGGTTGAGTCTGGACAATCTTTGCAATTTGCAAAACCTCCCACACGAGGCATAGGGATAGATCCAGAAATTAAGGTGGTACATTCTCAGCAGACTTGGGTCAAATTATTTGGTATGACCAGCGATGATTTTTTTGCTTCGTATGATTTGCGCAAAGTTGTAGAACATGATGTGATTGATTTTGCTTTTATAGATGGATTGCATACCTTTGATCAAGCATTAAAAGATTTTATGAATATTGAAAAGTATGCTACTCAAAACACGGTGGTAGCGTTTCATGATATTTTCCCTGTTACACCAATAACGGCGGAGCGCGAGCGAAAAACCTCTTTTTGGCTTGGTGATACTTGGAAGGTGGTACTCATTCTCCGTTTCTACCGTCCTGACTTGAAAATAGTTACCATTCCAACCTATCCTAGTGGTCTTTGTATCGTAACTGGTTTGGATTTTCAATCAAAAATACTCGACGAAGTTTATCAAAGTGCTATTAATCGGTTTATGCGTATGACTGTTGCCGAATGTTTAACTGACATGGATATTCTACTCAATGTAGTACCTAACAAAACTGCGAGTGTTGCTAAATTTATCGCAAAATCAGAAAAAGAGTTGCCGATTTTAACCGACAATTCCGATGCGAATCTTGACCCGAAATCACCTAATTCATACAGCGAAATCGCAAATATTGCCGGTCGACCTGAAATTGAAAAGGATTTTCATACCATTGTTAGTAATTACTTAAAGATCGCATCCGAAATTTCCGGTCACATTCCGGCTGATTCAGATCCGTCAACGGCTGTGGCCGCATCGCAACCCCCACTGTCGATAATCATTTGCAGTATTGACGACGAACGCTTTGCCAAGGTAGCCCGCAATTATCGTGACTTGCTTGCCACTATCCCGCACGAAATTATCCGCATTAACGACGCCAAATCTTTATGTGAAGGCTATAACCGGGGTATCGCCCGTAGCAGAGGTGAATACCTGATTTTCTCGCATGATGATATTGAAATATGGACGCCTGATTTCGGCCAGCGCCTACTCAACCATCTAGATCACTGTGACGTAGTAGGTGTGGCGGGTACCGATTTACTAGTTGGTGCGAATACCTCGAAAATCGGGAGCTGGACTTGGAGTGCTGCCGGACCATGCCATGTATTTGGGCGAATGATCCAATTAAGTTTAGATGAAAAACTTGAACATAATTATATGGTCAATCTGTATGGGGTTCCATCGTTACTGGTAGAAGGGATGCAAGCACTGGATGGGGTATTCATTGCAATGCGAAGATCAGTAGCCTTAACTCTGGGCTTTGATGAGGAAACCTTTGACGGTTTTCATTTTTACGATATTGACTTTACTTATCGCGCCTTTCAACACGGATTTCGCGTTGGAGTATTTAATGACATCGCAATAGGTCATTATTCGCTTGGAGACCATGATGCATTATGGTTAAAATATAAGCAGCGATTTTTAAGCAAGTTTGAGAGTATGCTTCCTAAAAAAGAGACGTTTGTTTGGAGTAAAGCCAAGATTGGATTTCAGCAGATTGATGAAGTCCTCGCATTCTACGAAGACAGTATCCGCGGACTACCGCAAGCAGCCAACACAATTAGTAATACCTTGGGTGAAAAACGCGATAAAGGTGAGTCTTCCGAGGCTACAGCCTATCAACGCTGGCGCGATCAACGAGAATGGGGAGAGGGTTGGGCTGAGCTTGTTGGCATCAGGATGATGACCCGGTGGCGGACACAGCCGACCTTTCATCTGGTGATCTGGTGCGAACCCGGTCAACAAACGGCGTTAGCTGACACGCTCGAATCTTTGGGGCAACAACTCTACGGCCAATGGGGCTTGAGCATCCTGGCACCCTTCACTGCGCCGGACGAAACAGCCAGTGAATTACCCAACATTGAATGGATTCGGGTCGAGGCCGATGCTGACACCGCCCTGCGGGAAGCACTGGAAGCATCGGCGCTCGATTGGTTCGCATTGCTCGAACCGGGCGACCGGCTGCCTACCCATGCCCTGTTGACGGCGGCTGACTATATCAACCGTTATCCAGCGTGGCGCTTCATTTATCTGGATGAAGATCAACTGGATGGTCGCGGTGAACGTCGCGATCCATTGTTCCGTCCGAGTTTCGATCTGGATTTACTGCTGGCAACCCACTACCTCGGCGATTGTTGCCTGATGCACCGGGAAAGTGTGCTGACAAGCGGCGATCTGCCCTATGTGCCCGGTCTGCTCACCTTCCAGGCAGCGCTTCGCATCCGTGAATACTACGGACGATCAGCGATCGGCCATATCGCGGATGTTCTCTATCATCGGGCAGTACATCCTCCAGTCACTGATGCCTACATGGTAGCGCGGGCGCGTCGGCAGTTAGTGATCGGTTATCTGAACCGGCATGGCATTGCCGCGACGGTTGAGGACGCACTACTGCCCGGAACCTGGCGGGTAGTCTATCGCCATTCACGTCAGCCGAAAGTTTCGATCATTATTCTCGCTCGCGATGCGATGGATTGGCTTGACCGATGCCTACGCCGGTTGCTCGATAGAACCACTTACCCGGATTATGAAATCCTCATCGTCGATTGTGGCAGCGAGGTCGATGACACGATTGATCTCTACAGCGAACTCGAGGCCCGACATCCCGAACGATTCCGGGTGATCGCCAGCCAGGGGCCGTTCTCGATATCGGCTTATCGTAACCAAGGAGCGCGCCAGGCCAGTGGTGAAGTGTTGATTTTCTTGACCGGATCGGCGCTCACGATCCAGGCAGAATGGGTTGAGCGGTTACTCAATCATGCTCTGCGCAGCGATATAGGCATCGTGGGTGCCCGTCTGACGACCCCTGATAAAACCTTACCGTTTATTCAGGGTACCGCACAGATTCTGGGGATGCGCGGCATTGCCGGCCCGCTCTTCACCGGCCTGCCACTGCAGGCGCCGGGGCCACTCGGCCGCGCGCAGGTTGACCAAACCGTGTCAGCAGTGAGTGCGGAATGCATGGCAATCCGGCGCGAAGTATTCGAAGCGGTCAACGGTTTCGATGAAGCGTTCGTTATTGCCCACGCCGACACTGATCTTTGCTTGCGCACCGCTATGCAGGGTTATCGCACCGTGTGGACACCCTTCGCCAACCTGGCCTGGCTGGGCAACTACCCACTGGATACCGGATACAGCGCCGCTGAAATAACCCGGTTCGCCCGCGCTGATGCGGAACGGATGTTCGAACGCTGGTTGCCACAACTCGCCGCAGATCCGGCCTATAACCCGAATTTAAGTCTGACCGAACCTCGCCGGGTCGAAGTCGAACTAACCCCCCACTGGGATACCCGCTTCCACGATCGACCGCGCTTGCTGGGCTTCCCTGTGGATATGTCCGGCTGCGGGTTGTACCGGGTTTACGCCCCGCTCCGGCTGCTCGGACACCAGGCTCGCGCTGAATGTACGCTGGTTAAACCGGGTACGCGCCCACCCGAACTGGCGGAACTGGAACGGCTGGCACCGGATACGGTGTTTTACCAAGCCACCCTGAATGATATTTGGTTGGAAGCCATGCGACAGTATCGCCAGTTTCATCGCTCCTTCAAGGTGTTTGATCTCGATGATCTCAAACAAGATGTCCCCGATGCCAATAGCCTCAAGGAATGCTTGATGCGGGATATGAAGTATCGGCACCGCCAAGGCTTGCAGCATTGTGATCGGCTGATTGTCTCGACTGAACCCTTGGTCGAAGCCTGCCGGTCATGGATTCCTGACATCCGGGTCGTGCCTAACCGGTTGGAGCGATCCCGCTGGGCGCATCTCCATAACCAGCGCCGGGCCGGATCGAAACCACGGGTGGGTTGGGCGGGCGCCCAACAGCACCATGGCGATCTGGCTTTCCTCATCGAAGCCGTCCAGCAAACCCACGACGAGGTAGACTGGATCTTTTTCGGGATGTGCCTGGATGATATGCGGCCCTATGTGAAGGAAGTACACGACGTCTGGGTGTCGATCGATGATTACCCGGCCAAGCTCGCCTCGCTGAATCTCGACGTGGCTGTAGCGCCGCTGGAAAACCATCCCTTCAATGAAGCCAAGAGCAATTTGCGTATTCTTGAACATGGGGTTCTGGGCCGTCCGATGGTCTGCACCGACATCTATCCCTATCAAAATGCGCCGGTCGTCCGCGTGCCGAACGAAACTCGCGCCTGGGTAGAAGCCATTCGCGCCTACGTCCATGATCTTGATGCCGCTGAACGGGATGGCGATATCCTACAGACTTGGGTGCTGGACCATTACCTGCTGGATGACCATACCGATGACTGGCTGAGCGCGTTGAGACCGTGAGCTTATGGGGTTGGGCGTAGGACGCACAATTTTTTGTCCAGTCACTAAAGTTCATTGTCTGTGCGCCGATATGGAAGTCATCAGCCCGGATGATCCGGGATGTGCAACCCACATCAAAGCACCATTATTCTACCCAGGAGTACGGCCATGGCCCTCGTAATCAACTCCAACATTTCCGCCTACACCGCACAAAATCAGTTGGCGAAGACCAACATCGCGCAACAGTCGGCGATGCAGCGCCTGACCTCCGGCCTGCGGATTAACAGTGCCAAGGACGATTCTGCCGGTCTTGCGATTGCAAACACTATGACGTCGCAATTGCGCGGTATGGGCCAAGCGATGCGCAATGCGAACGACGGCATTTCGATGGCGCAAACGGCGGAAGGCGCTTTAACTGAAAGCAACACCATTCTGCAACGGATGCGTGAACTGGGGGTACAGGCGGCTAATGGTACCAATACCACGGCTGACCAAAGCAAAATTGCTGAAGAGGTTTCAGCCTTGGCTTCTGAAATTGATCGCATTGCCAATACCACTACGTTTAACAGTAAGAAGGTTTTGACTGGGGCAGCCACGGGTGCCAACGCCTACCAAATCCAGGTTGACTCTAAAGAGGTGACAACCGGTACCGGCACCATTGCCATTTCAGTCGCTAGTGCCGGCACCTTGACCGGCTTGGGAGGGGCGGGGAGTGTGTTGTCTGCGGTAAGCAGCCAGAGCGGTGCTCTCGCTCAGCTTTCCTCACAGGCGCTGGCGATGGCCTTTGTGTCCGCTATTGATGTTGCCGTCAGTAATGGTGACACCATGCGTGCTCAACTGGGGGCGGTGCAGAACCGCTTATCCAGCACCGTAACCAACTTGCAGAATATCTCCGAGAGTACAACGGCCGCCCGCTCCCGCATTCAGGATACTGACTTTGCAGCGGAAGTGGCGAACCTGACTCGATCGCAGATTCTGTCACAGGCCGGCACCGCAATGTTGTCTCAGGCCAATCAGTCGCAGCAGAATGTACTCTCGCTGCTGCGGTAATCTGAATACTCAGATAGCGACTGGCGGGACTTGCACAATGCTCATCGTAGGCCCCGCCGTCTGTTTTCAAGGAGAATGCGATGAGTGACATTACTCTGAGGCCCCTCGCCGGAACCGTACTTGCACCCCCCCCAGTCCGCACCGCACCGCCTGAACCCGCCGCTGTGCAGCAAGCGGTTGGTCAGCCGATCAACAGTCCACAAGCTGCGGTGAATCAATCACCTGCCACGAGCGGTGCTGAACACCAGCAGAACACCGATCCTGATGGCCAGCGGCAAAACTCGCCGGCTAAAATCCCACTCAGTTCTCAGCAACTGGCAAAGACCTTGGATCGGGTCAACCAGCGCCTGCTGGATTACAACACGAAGATTCAATTCGACATCGATACCAAGCATGGTGGTAAAGTGGTGGTTCGTATCATTGATCAGGAAACCAAGGAGGTAATAAAGCAGATTCCCCCCGAGAAAGCGCTTGAGTTTGCTGCCTTCTTTGATGAGCTGGAAGCGCAAAACAGTCAGGTTTCATCTGAATCGCCCCAGAAAAAACCTGCGGCTGATGGGCCCCGATTAAAACTGGATGGTCTGCTGTTCAGCGATAAAGCCTGATTTTTCGGAAGTCTATTTTAGAAACACAACATTTTAAGGAGTGAACACCATGGCTATTTCGTTATCGACTGGACTCGGTTCTGGAATTGATGTTCAGAGCATGGTTTCACAGTTGATATCTGCTGAGCGTACACCGAAAACCAAACGGCTGGACGCGCTTCAAACCAAACTGACCACCCAGATTTCGGGGCTTGGTTCCATAAAAAGCGCTCTATCCGGACTCCAGGGTACGCTTGCTGATCTTAAAAAAACCAGCACTTTTCAAAACCTGAAAGCTACGGTTGCCGACGAAAAACAATTTACCGCAACCGCTGACGAAAGTTCAGTGGCAGGTAATTATAATGTCCTAGTTAATAACTTGGCACAAGCACAACGGCTGGTGACTACGGTTGACCCAACGCTGACCAGTACCACTAGCCAGATGGGTACAGGAACGCTATCTATCCAAGTCGGTTCTGCTGCGGCTAAGACTGTTACTGTTACTGATGGTAGTTTAGCTGGAGTGCGCGATGCGATTAATAATGCCAAAGTCGGTGTTACGGCCAATCTCATCCTAAATAACGGCAGTTATCGCTTGGTGGTGGGTGCAAGCGACACTGGGGCTGCTAATGGATTGACCATAACCGTAAGCGGTGATAATGATGGCAATGATAGCAATAATGCTGGTCTATCACGGCTGACTTATAATTCAGCAGGCACAAAAAATATGACGGAGACGGCTGCCGCCAGGGACGCGCAGATCGTTGTCGACGGTCTAACCCTAAGTAGCGCCAGCAACACGATCAAGGACATCCTCCCTGGGGTAACTCTTAAACTTGAAGCAGCGGGCACTACCGCTACCAATCTCACCGTTGCCCAAGATGCATCGGGTGTGACTGCTAAGCTGGAAGCATTCGTCAAGTCTTATAATGATTTGATGAGTAACGTGAAATCTCAAACGACCTACAACACTACGACTAAAACAGGCAGTGCATTAACCGGGGATTCCGTTGTCCGTTCGACCGTCAGCCAAGTCCGTGATGTAGTCAGCAGTAGCGTTGCGGAAGCCACTGGCGCCTACAAGACGCTGGCTGATATTGGGATTAGTGTGCAGCGTGATGGCACTTTGGCGCTTGATGCGACCAAACTTAAAACTGTCTTGGCAGCGGATACTGATGCGGTTGCTAGCGTGTTCACCGCCGGCACGACCGGCATTGCGCAACGATTGGATAGCACATTGACTAAAATCCTGGGTCGCGATGGGCCATTAGCCAGCCGTACCGACAGCTTGAACCGGCAAATAAAGGATATAGGTAATCAGCGCGACATCCTGAACCTAAGGATGACCGCACTGGAAAATACTTATCTCGCCAGGTTCTCGGCGATGGATCAGTTAGTGAGTGGACTTAATAATACGAGCAGTTATTTGGCTTCACAGTTGGCCGGGTTATCGAACAGCTAATCTACTGAAGACCGCATTTTGTTATGTTACCTTGGAGATTCCACGTGGCCACACCAAATAGTGTATTGCAGCGATACCAACAAGTCGGTGCCCAGAGCGGCGTCGCCTACGCCAGCCCGCACCGGCTGATTCAGATGCTGATGGAAAGCGCGTTTGAGCGGATCGCCACCGCCAAGGGCTGCATCCAGCGCCAAGATATTCCCGGCAAAGGCGAGCAGATCGGCAAGGCGATTGACATCGTCGGTGGTCTGCGCGAGGGTCTGAATCTGGACACCGGCGAATTGGCGACCAACCTCGACGCCCTCTACGACTATATGCAGCAGCGACTGCTGGAAGCTAATCTGCACTCGGACGATGCCATTCTAGACGAAGTTGCTGATTTACTCCGCCCGATCAAGGAAGGCTGGGACGCCATCGGTAATAGCCCGGAAACTAATGCGCCTCCGTCGCCCACGGACGCGCCGGCGTGATGACCCCCGCCGAGTGGGAACGGTGTATCCACCGGCTGCGTTCACTCAGTACGGAAATGTTGGAAAAGGCCCAGGCCGGTCAGTGGGATACTGTCTCTGAGCAGGAAAGCCAGCGACGGGCCTTGCTGGAAGAATTGTTTCAGGTTGCCCCGCCCTCCGATCTCGCCCCCCAACTGGAAGCTGCCGCTCGCGCCGTACTGGCGGGTGATGCCGAATTGCTGAAACTGGCCGAGATCGAACGGGACCAATTGAGTGAGCATCTCAAATCATTAGGCCAAGGTCGGCGCGCCATGCAGGCGTATCAGAGTTTTTGAGACAGCGCTCCGCGCCATGACCGCCCACTCGCCCGATTCCCCCGCCAATGGCCTGGTCTTCGCCGGACGCCTGCCGCTGGCCTGGCAGGATATGACGGCTCTGCCCGATGACGCGGAATTGCGAGAACTGGATCGCGCCAATCTCCAGGTACTCAACACTCTGTTTGCCTTGGAAATTCACGCCGGTGATTTTGGCGATGACCCCTCTGTCCTTGCCAGCGCCAGTGAACTTAAACGGCTGGATTTTAAAGTCAGCCTGCTGCTGGAACTGGTCGGGCAACTGTTCGCCCGCCAACAAAACATCCCCCCGGAACGGTTGCTGATCCTCACCGTAGACGGTCTGAGTTGGCCGGTCGATACCGCACCGGCGCTCAATAGCCTGTTGCGGCTGGAACTGTATTGCAACCTCAGCTATCCCCGCCCATTGCTGCTCC
>Ga0316607_1000134_pt1 | contig 29806 bp, 26 predicted proteins | sample MIS2016062E_MG_FD_207674 | JGI IMG/M metagenome (GOLD analysis project Ga0316607, IMG submission 207674) | Microbial mat bacterial communities from Middle Island sinkhole, Lake Huron, Michigan, United States - MIS.2016.062E | ecosystem: Environmental > Aquatic > Freshwater > Lake > Sediment...
CGGCTAATTCGGTTCTTTTGCTGGTAAAATTGCGGTTGACAAATTCTTTGTCTGCGGTGCGAATAGCGTTGGCTGCACTTGCCTCTACTTTACTGCTAACATTAGTATTGCCTTGTAAAATTGGTGAGAGAACGCCGGGGATGGGTTCGGCTCCACAATATTTTTGAATACCGTTAAAAACGCGATCGGCTGATAAGGCACTAATCGGAAATTCTAGGGAATAAGCTTCGGCAGGTTTGGGGAAAAAGATGCCGGATGTGGCGGAAGCAGCAAAAGAAGCGCCACCCCAGATGACGATCCGATTAAATTGGCGGCGGCTGATACTCATAATTTATCTACTCCCTGGAGAGCTTGCCCCCGGCTCAAGATTAAATTTGAAGAAGTGATAAGACCTTTGGTTACAATTCCTTTCTGTGGAACAAGAGATATCAATAGATAAACTTTTACCATTACTAACATCTACCAGCATTGTATTGATTCTCCCAGGCTTCCCCACCTCAGAACCTACTTGATTTCCATCTACATAAACCTCGATTTTGGGGGGTGAAATCTCACTTTGATCGCTAACTCCATACTCTATTCGGACAGAAGCACGACCGCCTGGAAGTTTACAAGTCCAGCCAGCAGAATATACGTACATAATACTGGTATATATTTGTCTGCCTATGGAAATATCTGTGGGCCCGATGTGCAAACCCATTATCCGACCCCAATTGCTAACATAACCCCCTGTAACAAGACATTGCAGGTCAAGCAAAAAGATGGGGCGCTGGGCCTGTGCCACTTGTGCGCCAACAGTCGCTAGAGTAAAAGACAACATCCCCGCCGAGAACAAACCGCTGAGCCACCGCACTCGTTTCATATAAAATATCCTGTCAACACCTTAATCAATTAATATAAAGGATGATCTGTGTAGGAAAAGTCCTGACTTTAGATACATGACAAAATCCAAAATGTCATAATTGTACGAAATGTCAGGTATAATAAATCATGCAAGACTTACGCACGAGAGCTCAGAAACCGGGTTTTTTACGAAAAACTTGGTTGTGACCCGCAGATTCGGTAAAAAACCCGGTTTCTTTGGTTGGAGTGTGTCCAGGACTTCATGTAAACTCCAACATCTCCTTGATTTATGGATATTGCCGAAGTTTTAACACTAGCAGATGAGCTAATTTTTGCTAAGACGGGGAAGCATTTAGATTACGTGCAAGAAGCAATTCTGCGGGGGACATTAGAAGACGCAACTTACACGCAAATTGCTCAAGAAGTTTACTCAAGTCCAAGTCATGTCAGAAATGTCGGATCGGACCTTTGGAAACTACTTTCTAAGGGATTGAAAAAAGATATTACTAAAACAAATTTTAGGGCGGTATTAGAAAAGGCAAGAATTTATAACAATAATATTTCATCCGCTATTATTGGCGAAACTGTTACAGTTAATGGCTTAAATATTTGTGCTGAAAAAGTACGATCGCCCAAAACACCCCAAAACCCCCAACCAACAGCCAAACAGCCCCGCATCGACATAGGCGACGCACCAGAAATCTCCACATTTTTCGATCGCACATCCGAACTCACCACCCTCGAAAACTGGATTTTGGGCCGCACCCGTCTCATCACCATCCTAGGCTTATCCGGTATTGGCAAAACCGCCCTGACACTCCAACTAATCCCGCAAATTCAACACGAATTCGATTGCATCATCTGGCGAAGCCTCCACAATATGCCACCCCTGGCATCACTCCAAACCGACATAATTAAATTCCTATCGCAGCAGCAAGAAACTAACCCCCCCAACCCCCCCTTATCAAGGGGGGGCGAAGAGATTCAGCCTGCTTCTCCCAGGCGTGGCGAAGAGATTCAACCTCTTTCTCTTTCTCCCCCCCTTAGCAAGGGGGGGCTGGGGGGGGTAATCAATTATTTGCGATCGCATCGCTGTCTGATCGTACTCGATGATGTGCAAACAATCTTCAGCAGCCAACAACTAGCAGGAAACTATCAACCGGGCTATGAAAACTACGGCGCATTCTTCAAACAAATCATAGAATCATGTCACAACAGTTGCCTAATTTTGCTCAGTTGGGAAAAACCCAGAGAAATTGCAGCCTTAGAAAGCCACCAAAAAACTTGTCAAACATTGCAACTCAATGGTTTAGGCGAATCAGCGCGAGAAATCTTCACAGAAAAAGGTTTAGCAGAATCAGAAAACTGGTCAGAATTGATTGAGCTTTACCAAGGCAATCCCTTGTGGTTAAATACAGTAGCCGCTGCAATTCAAGACTTATTTAACGGCAATATCTCGGATTTTTTATCCTATGATAGTTTAGTTTTAGGAGACTTAGAATATTTATTGAACCAACATTTTCAGCGCTTGTCAGACTCCGAAAAACAAGTAATGTCCTGGTTAGCAAATCAAAACAAAGCAGTCGAAATCTCCAAAAAGCCAGCTCTTCTCGAATTATCTCCTTCAGAATTCCTAAAAGCCGTCGAATCCTTGAGACGGAGGTTGTTAATTGAAAAAGTCCAAAAGGGCGATCGCACCCTGTTTGCAGTCCAACGGGCGATCGCAGAATACACAAAAACCAACATCAAATAAACAGCAATTAATCCTGTAGGGGCGGGTTCGCCAACAATATTTGACACAAACAAACAGGTAAAATAAACCCGCCCCCACCTACGCATAGGGTCGGGGCGGGTTAGCCAACAATATTTGAAACCAACAAACAGGTAAAATAAACCCGCCCCCCACCCACGCATAGGGTCGGGGCGGGTTTATAAATACCCTGGATGTGAATTAGAAATACTGGTGAACCCGCCCCTACAGAAACTATATCTATTTAACCGGACGCGATCTAACTTGAAAACATCCAAATCTATCAGCGTCAATCCGCGTTCATCAGCGGTTAAAAAATAAAAAATCCAACTTTTAGCAAAACATTAATCCAAACTCCCGCATTTAGCCCTAAAATTAAAAAGACTGACTAGCCAACAAAGCCCTATGTTTGAAGCCCTTGCCGATCGACTCGAATCCACCTGGAAAAAACTGCGCGGACAAAATAAAATCTCCGAGACCAACATCCAAGACGCCATCAAAGAAGTCCGCCGCGCCCTCCTGGAAGCAGATGTCAACCTCCAAGTCGTCAAAAACTTCATCGGAGAAGTCGCGGCCAAAGCACAAGGCGCAGAAGTTGTCTCAGGCGTCCGTCCAGACCAACAATTCATCAAAATAGTCCACAACGAACTCGTCCGCGTCATGGGGGAAACCAACGTACCCCTCGCCACCGCCGAATCCGGGCCCACAGTCATCCTGATGGCCGGTTTGCAAGGAACCGGGAAAACCACAGCCACCGCCAAACTAGCGCTGCACCTCCGCAAACAAAATCGTACCGCACTGCTAGTCGCCACCGACATTTATCGACCAGCGGCGATCGACCAATTGCTCACCCTCGGCAAACAAATCGACGTACCGGTATTTGAATTAGGCAAAGACATTGACCCCGTAGAAATCGCCCGCCAAGGCATCGAATACGGCAAACAACTAGGCGTCGATACCATCATCGTCGATACAGCAGGCCGACTGCAAATTGACCAAGACATGATGGCAGAATTGGCCCGCATCAAACAAACAGTACAACCCCACGAAACACTGTTAGTTGTAGATGCCATGACAGGCCAAGAAGCAGCAAATTTAACCCGCACCTTTCACGAACAAATCGGCATTACCGGCGCAATCTTAACCAAATTAGACGGCGACAGCCGCGGCGGTGCAGCCTTGTCAGTGCGGCAAATATCCGGTGCGCCGATTAAATTTGTCGGAGTCGGCGAAAAAGTGGAAGCATTGCAACCATTTTATCCCGATCGCATGGCATCGAGAATACTCGGCATGGGCGATGTCTTGACGCTAGTAGAAAAAGCGCAAGAAGAATTCGACGTCGCCGATGCCGAAAAAATGCAAGAGAAAATGCTCACGGCAAAGTTTGACTTTACCGACTTTCTCAAACAAACCAGACTGCTAAAAAACATGGGTTCCCTCGGTGGCATCATGAAAATGATACCGGGGATGAACAAACTCTCAGACGAACAAATGCGGCAAGGAGAAGTGCAGCTAAAACGCACCGAAGCCATGATTAATTCGATGACAACTGAAGAACGCCGCAATCCCGAACTATTAGCAAGTTCACCATCACGTCGCCGTCGCATCGGAAAAGGCGCAGGCTACGCTGAAAACGACGTCACCAAACTGGTAAGCGATTTCCAGAAAATGCGTACCATGATGCAGCAAATGAGTCAAGGCAACTTTGCAGATATGGGAGGAATGCTGGGAATGCCCGGAATGGGCGGCCCAGGAATGCAGCCCGGTTCCCGCGGCTACATGGGTGCCCAACAGAAGAAGAAAAAGAAAAAAGATAAGCCAAAAAAAGGTTTCGGACAATTGTAAAAAGCATCAAAATTAGGACTAGGCAAAAAAAACCCGGTTTCTCCGAAAAATCGTGCATCGAACCGAGAGATATTGACGCAGAAACCGGGTTTTTAACCACTGACTCTTCCTTCGTGTCCTTCGCGTCTTCGCGGTTCAATAATCCACTCTAAAAACAGGCATCTAAGAACCTTGAATAGCTTGTCTAAATTCCCGCATTGCCTGAAGATGATTTTCAATATTAATACACCGCGCTAATAACACAATATCTAACTCTGGCAACACAAAAGAGCGATCGACTTCTGCATATCCATCAGCCCCCAACGAATACAAACGGATCACGCCATTTTCCCAAAACCAAACTTCAGGAATTTGCAGACGTTTGTAAGCTTCCAACTTATTAATACCGCCGCTAGTCACCACCACTTCCACCACCAAATCTGGAAGTTCTCGGTTAGCTCCCAATTTATAGGATTTATCAGCTTCTCGCTTCACCAATCCCGATGGACTTTCCAGCGTCATCGAGCCAGTAGGCTGATAATCAATTCCCATTTGAAGCAGATAAAGATCGAGTAGAGAACCAATTCGTTCTTTAATCGTTTCATGTTTTTCTCCAGGCATACGTCTAATCTCCAATACCCCATCTAAAAACGACAGTCTGATTCCAGGACGATCGAGAAGCTGTTCAACAGCTTTAAACTCTCTCCAGCTCATCCCGTCAATTAAGATAGGTTCATCGAGCCTTTCTAACTTTTCTAAAGTTGCGATCATCCCAATTGCTCCTTACTCAATTTAATCTTAATTATATCTGCGTTCATCAGCGCTCATCTGCCGACATCTGCGGTAAAAAATCAAAAAACCAGATTTTCGCAACAATCCTAATCTACTGTCCCAAAGTTGCCTTCTGCTCATCCGGTACAAACTCCGTCACAACTTGGCCACCGCCACCGTCGCCTTTGACAATCACAGTTTGATCTTTAAGCTGTCCCGAAGCCTTCGGCCCAGTCAAATTAAACACCGGATCTAATTGCCGGTAAACCACATTTCCTTCCGCATCGAAAGTCTGATTAGTTAAATACCAAGTTACTCGATCGGTATTCAATTGAGCTTGACGTTTTTCCCCAATTCCTACCACATTTCCAGTCAAATAAAAAACTTTTTGTTCTAAATCTCCCCGACCCGTATCCCCAGTCATCGTCACCTTTTCCACCCGGTGAAAAATCTTCACTGGCCCTGGGGAAACCACACTTTGTGCCGGAAAATTCCAACTCATCAAACTGCTTTCTATTTGCAGCGGCGGGTCGGTCGGCATCAATTGAGCATTTTTTGTCAGCGTCGCAATCTTTGTTTTCAAGTCTACATCTATTTGGTCGGCGAAACCCCTGTCTGTAACTATTTTATCTTTGTATCGATCGATTTGAGTCGGTCGATCGCTATTTACCTTTTGCTGATCCAGAAACCATACTAAATGCTCCGTTCGCAATTGCAAAACCGGCTCTTTAATATCCGCCACCACAGAACCGAATAACTCCATCCTCCTCGCCCTAGTGAAAACTCGCGCTTCCTTCGCTGAAGCACTCACCTGTTTGTTGTCTCCAGTCAAATTATTGCGCACAACTAAAATATCTTCCTTCGGCCGCCACTCCAACTCATTTCCCCGCAATACCACTCCATTCTTCAGGTCAGTAGCGACTATTTTGCCCTTCAGAAAAACCTGATTTCCTTCCTGAAATACATCGCCACTTTCCGCCTGAATATCGTAAATCTCTTTGCCGTCCTGAAACAATTTGCCCACTGGTTTCTGAACGTTAACCACCTTTTGGTCTTTGCTGACAACAGCATTTTTCGAGTTTACTTTCCAGAACATCTCTCCCTTCTCATTGGCCTGTTCTAGAGTTACTTTATTCAAAGTTAAAGTGCTGTTTGACTTTTCAGCAGTTTTGAGATCCTCAGCTAACTTGTTCTTTTGAGGGACTTCGGTCACCGCACAACCGCCAATCCCCAAAATCAGCGCCGCTAAAATTTGCAGCACCGCTTTTGGGGCTTTGAGATTGTGATTTTTGGATTGGAAATTAATCATTAGTAATTGGTAATTGGGAATTGGTAATCGGGAATTGGGAATTGATAATTGGGTAATTAAAAACAGTAAATCAAAAATTAAAAATGTGTCATATTTTATCTAAATTTTTAACTTCTAATTTTCCAGGATTCAACCCATTACCAATCCTATTTTAGATTGCAGATTGGCGATTTTAGATTAAAATTACTAATCAATTTAAAATCTAAAATCTAAAATCTAAAATCTAAAATTGTTCCAATTTCCCCTTACCCATTCCCAAATCCCTATCTGTCGTCGTGTTGATCCATCAAGCTAAGATCCGACAAAGGGCGATAAGCATAAATGGGACGCGATGTTTTTTGAATGTCGTCCTTAATCATTTCCAAATCAATATAGCGATCGGCTACATTAATCAAACTGTCGCTAGTCATCGATCGCAAACTCACCACCTCAACCCGCACGCCACGATAGCTAACAGCATCCACAGCATAAGCCAAATCGCCGTCACCACTCACCAAAACCGCCGTATCATAAGACCCCACCAAAGCCATCATATCCACGGCAATTTCTACATCTAAATTCGCCTTCTTAGAACCATCTGGTAACTGCACCAAATCCTTAGAAATCACCCGATAGCCGTTGCGACGCATCCACAGCAAAAACCCCTGCTGTTTCTCGTTAGTGCGATCGACACCAGTGTAGAAAAAAGAGCGCAGCAGTCGCGAACCCGCCGTTAAACGGCACAGCAACTTGGTATAATCTATTTCTATTCCCAACTGCAAAGCTGCATAAAACAGGTTAGAGCCATCTATAAAAATTGCCACTCTTCCCCGATTTTCTAAAACTTGTTCCGGCGTAAAAAGGTCACTATTTTCTATTCTATTCAACATGATTGTTATGCCTCAATTTTTTATGAAAGATTCGGTAATGAATTGACACTTCCCGGTCTAAAGACACGGGGATTCTTAAGGAAAAACTTTGGGGGATGAATCCACCCAAATCTTGATGCTTAAAGGGTTTGTCAATAACCCACTACCCACTCGCCCATTGCTGAGTCTATGGCTACTTGTGGTAGGCATTTGCTTCCCAGACCTGCATCTGTGTATCCATCCCACATTTTTCTGGTAACAGAATGTGGTTTGTGTCTTGCATAAAGAGGGCAGGCAGGATAAATCCTGCAACGCCCTTTCATCCCTGGACTAAAGTCACAGGGTTTTCAGGGTATTCTTTATAAGAGCTAATTGGCGATCAGTCATCGCACCCCGATCACTCCCCCCAACTACGACGGTACTGTCTCCAGCAGTTCCAGCCTCTTAAAAACTGGCTGGGCTTCCCCCAGAGTTTGGTTGGCCGGCAAAGCGCCCCAAACAGAGTGAGTTGCAAAATTGGTTAAACTGTTAACTGTTACCCGATCGTTAAAGTCTATTGAAAAACCGAGCTGTTGATAGATAGCACTGCTGATATTGGGTATAATCGGCGATAAAAGGTAAGATGCTATTCTAACAGATTCCAGAACAGAATATAGCACTTGTCCGACCGTTTCGTGCTGTCCTTGCTTATACAAACTCCAAGGTGCTTGCACGTCAATAAACTTATTTCCAGCTCGCACCAAAGCCAGTACGGCTTCGCAAGCCTTACTAAACGCCAATTCCTCGTAAAAACCAGCTACTCGATCGCCCAAATTCAGGCTCATAGCCTTGAGTACGTTGTCGCCGGAAATATTTTCGCCCGACACATTTGGAACACAACCACCGCAATATTTGCGAGCCATGTTTAAGGTGCGGTTCAGCAAATTTCCCAAATCATTTGCTAACTCAGCATTCAATGTATTGATAAACCGAGTTTCGTTAAAATCGCCATCCTGTCCGAACTCAATTTCTTTCAGGAAATAGTAACGCACTGCATCAGCGCCGTATTTATTCACCAATTCTACTGGGTTTAAAGTATTGCCCTCCGTTTTACCCATTTTTTTGCCATCTTTGGTCAAAAAACCGTGTGCGAAGACACGGCCCGGCACCGGCAAGCCTGCTGACATCAGCATTGCCGGCCAGTAAACTGCGTGAAAACGGAGAATATCTTTGCCGATTAAGTGCAGGTCAACAGGCCACCATTTAGAGACAGCATTCTCTAGAGTCGGGTCACTGTCTGGAGCGAGCAGGGCGGTGATGTATCCTAGCAAAGCGTCAAACCAGACATAAATAGTGTGGCTTGGATCGAAGGGCACCGGCAGGCCCCATTCGAGATTCACCCTAGAAATCGAAAAGTCTTGCAGTCCCGAATTGACGAAACTGAGCACTTCGTTGCGCCGGCTTTCCGGCGCGATGAAGTCTGGACGTTCTTGATAAAGGGCGAGTAGTTGGTCTTGATAATGCGACAGGCGGAAAAAGTAGTTCTCCTCGTCGCGCCACTCAACTTCTTTGCTGGCGTGGATCGGACACCGCTTACCCGGTAGCAATTCCCGTTCGTCTTTGAACTCTTCGCAGGAAACGCAGTACCAGCCCTCTTGCTGATTCAAGTAGATGTCGCCGGCATTCCAGACGCGCTGGAAAAATTCTTTGACAATGTACTCGTGGCGCCTTGCTGTCGTGCGGATGAAGCGATCGGACTGGATGTCGAGTTGCTCCCAAAGTGCTTCAAATCCGGGAACAACTAGGTCACAGTGAGCCTGGGGCGATCGCCCCAAACTCTCAGCCGTGCGTTGAATTTTCTGCCCGTGCTCATCCGTCCCCGTAATTAGCAAAACTGATTTACCCCGCAGTCGCTCAAATCTGGCTACAGCATCAGCAGCCATAGTCGTGTAAGCGCTGCCAACGTGAGGTAAATCGTTTACATAGTACAGAGGCGTGGTAATCGCAAAGGTGTTTTTAGTTCGATCGGTCGATTTCATTGAATCCTAAAAAAATTGCCTAAATCTCGTTTTGCTCTTAACTCTGTATTGAAATACTCACCGCCCGGTCGGTGCGGTGATTCTTGACGCTTCACCGACTGATGCTACCGGAGTAGTCTTACTCTGTCTCTGCGTCCTGAAGCGAGTCGTGGCGATTCCCCATCCCGACTTGCTCTATATTTTTAGCAGCACTTTCATCTCTGTCTTGGTCAAATTTGCCAAATTTGCTAAAAGTTATTTGCAATCCGTTAACCTTAGTGATTCCCAAAACACAAATGGCCTTAATCATAACACTAATCTTTTTTAGTTCTTTTTGACAACTCTCAAAAATGTCTTAATATTTTGACTTTTATGTTTACATTTGCCCGATCCCCGCAGAGGGGGGAGAGAGGGAGAGAGAGAGAGAGGAAGAGAGGGAGAGGGGGAGATAGGGAAAATCTGACTTTTTTTTCGATCGCCACCGCGCCTGGCAGTTAGGACGTTATTATAGCAGTCGCCAAGGCGCTTTAGTCATTGCTCCCTGAGCGGAGTCGAAGGGAGCAATGACTAAAGCGCCTTAACAGCCTTGGCGGTTGCTATAATTGCTGAAACCATTGATTTTATTGCATTTTCCTTCTGAATTCTGAATTCTGACTTCAACATCTGCTATGACACAAAAAAAACCCCCTGCTTATTCAGCAAGGGGCTATCAAATCAGGGTGCAGGGATACGAACTTCTGATGCACTGACTACCGATCGTCCTTACGGAAAATTGGCTGGATTTCCGCCAATAGCTTCTGACAGGTAATCCGCCGCAGCTTCTACCACGGCGATCGCATTTTCGTAAACCATCCGCGTCGGCCCCAAAACCCCAACGCTCCCCACCGGCAAAGAACCCCGCCTGTAAGTCGAGGAAATCAGAGTACAGCCGCGAATTGGTTCTAGGGAGTTTTCCGAGCCAATTCGCACTGTCACCCGCTTCCCAGCTTTTTCCAAGTCAGCCGATTCAAAGATCAAAGGCCAAAGCAGTTCCTGTTCTTGTTCCAGGAGTTGTACCAGGGTTTGAACTTGCTGCAACTGCGAAAACTCCGGCAAGCGTAGCGCTTCTGCCAAACCGCCGATCAGTATCCGCGTGTAGGTTGGAGTCTCGGCCCGGCGGCGAACGGCTGCCAGCATTGTTTCCATCAACTCAGCGTACAGTTCAAAGTCCCGGTCTAATTCGCTAAGTGCGATCGTACTGAGTTCGGAGAACGATCGCCCCCGCAACTTAGAGTTCAAAAAATTCGATAAAATCTGTAATTCGCGATCGACTATTTCTACATCCTGCTTTTTACCTTCTGTCTCTTGAGGCAACTTCACCAACACTGACTGAGTTTCGTAGGCATCCGTTACCACGATCAGCATCACCTTTCCCGGTTCTAGCTGCACCAGTTGCAAGTGCCGCAAGCAAGCCATAGTTGTTTGCGGTATCGTGATCAGGGCAATGTAACCGCTAATAGTTGCCAGGATTTGAGCCGCACCTCGAAGTACCGCTGATCTGCGACCATCTGACCAATTGAGCTGGTCTAGTACCTGTTCTACCTTGCCAGCCAGCCTGTCGGTAGGCTGAATTAATCGATCAACATAAATTCTGTAGCCAGAGTCAGAGGGGACACGTCCAGCAGAAGTGTGAGGTTGATATAGGAGTCCAGCTTTTTCGAGAACCCCCATCGCATTGCGAATTGTAGCTGGGCTGACGCTGAGTTTGTACTCATCTACCAAAGCTTTTGAGCCAACGGGTTCGGCTGTAGCAATATAGTGGCGAACTGTTGCCCAAAGGATGTGTTGTTGCCGATCGGTGAGGTTCACGCGCACAAATATTTAGCAGAATTAGAATTCAGACATAAAAGCCACCCCAACCATGAAAATCTCTGATCTTAGCGGGCGATCGGGGCGACTTATCCATTTAAGATAACAGATTTTAAGAGAAGGAAGAAGTCAGTTGTTATTGGTTATTAGTTATTGGTCATTGGTTATTGGTTATTGGTTGTTTGCTGTTTGCTGTTTGCTGTTTGCAGCCCATGCCCCATCCCCCATGCTCCATCCCCCATGCCCTCTAACCATGTTCGTTCAGAATATTTTGCAGGTAACTAGCCACTGCATCTGGCTGTTCCACCGCCAAATGCCCGCGATCGGTCATAGTACAGTACATTCTTGCCACCACCTTAAAACAAAAGAGTGAAAGCTAGCCAAATGCAGCAAGTATTTTGGTTCCTTGACACTGATACTTTTAATTCAGACTTGATCCGACAATCTGGGAAGTCCGAATATGGCACACTCATCAGAAACATCACAGAGCAGGGTGGTATCCCACAAAGCTTTAAGGAAAATCCCCAAAGCGCCCTTAAAATCACGGGGTATTTCATAACCGCACTTGGGACATCTAAAAGTCTTAGAACCCCCTAGCGTTTTATGAACATGACCGCATTTTGTACAAGTTTTTGAAGTATACTCTTCGGTGACTCGAACTAATCTCGGAGTAGCCTGCGCGTAGCGCATACCGTAACGATTACAGAGATGTTCTCAGGTTTGAGAAAACTGATAGAATGCCCAAGTCATCATCGCTCTCGCAGACTTAGAGTTAAGCTTTCTGATGCCTTTCGCTACCATTTGTGATGTTTCAAATGTCGGCAAGTAAATGACATCATAGTTGCGAGCCAAGTAACTTCCTATTTGCTTGTGAACCTCAGAACGCAGATTTTTTATTTTTGTCCTGATTCGTTCCATTGCTTGTTTCAAACAACGCAATCGGGAATTTTTAGACCCTCTTGAGCGGTCATATTTTGACTGCACGTTTATCCAAATGTTGACACAATCTGGCTATTTTCCCAAAGTCATATTTAGCAAACTCGGTGAATGAATTTCCATCAAATCCCGTAAGAAAACATCTTAGTCCGGGGTCAAGTCCGATAGCTTTTCCACCATTTTTGGATGAGAGAACATCCATTTCTACAGGCATATTTACAAACCATCGACCTCTGTTATAAGTGACTTCTACCGCTTGATCGTAGTTGATTAAGCAATAATCTTGCCCTGTCCAAAGAGGTTTTTCTAAACCAATACTTGCCTTAATCATTAGATGACCGTTTTTGTCATCACCAGGATCAAATTGAAGGGTTTGTTTTTGGTCACGAATTGACCTAAATCTAGCCAGTTTCAACCAGGCTAAAGGATTAAGTCTTGCGTTTTTTCCTTTCCCTATTTGAGCGGGTTGTCTATCAGTTTTCTTCCCAGATGTATAAGCTTCAAATAGTGCATTATCTCAACCATGAGCTATTCCTAATTCTCTACACCATAAGGGTATTATTTCTTCTCCTAACGTTTTACAAAAACTTCTAAAAGCTTGTTTACCAGATGTTTTTACCACAGGCTGATTAGTCTTTTTGTCAACTGTACAATAAGCAAACTTACCTTGATGTTGATTCAGATAAGCAATAGCGTTATTGTAAACTTTGCGGTTGGCATGGACTCTTAGCATCCAGATTTTCTTGGTTTCTCCCTTTGGGTAAACTCGGTAGGTCAGAGTCTTCAATGATTTGCTTTTTATACTTCCTGAGTCCATATAATCGGCAGCTAAAGACGTGGATGATGGCGAGTATATCTTCAACCATTTCTCGTTCTGGACTAAGTGTTGAATTGTTGAGAACCAAAATTTTACACCCGCTCCGCTGTGCCAACCATGAGACAAGATCAAATCCGAATCGGCACAATCTATCTTTTGAGGCAATGACAACCATTCCGATGTCGCCTGACAAAATCCGTTCCAGTAAGGCGATAAGCCCTTTCCTTTTGAAGTTGAGTCCACTCCCGATGTCTTGGATGATTTCACATCCGGGGTAACGAGTGACAAGAAACTCAACCTGTCGATTAAGGTCGTTTTTTTGACTTCGACTACTGACTCTAGCCTAGAGGACTGTGGGTTTAATAGGGGCAACAGAGAAAACTGAGTCAACATCATATCGTCTTTGTCCTGATGGCGTTCTATACGCTTTGATTTTCCCCTCCTTTTCCCATCGTTCAAGGGGTTTTGGCGCATACTCCGAGTCGTTGAACTGCGATCCTTGGTGGTACATAGGTGGACATATAGCTAGTTTTACACTGTGAACTATTCCATCATACAGAGATTGTCGGAAGTATTACCGAAAAGTCTAGGAAAATGTTGTCCTAGTAATTACTCTTGGGCGGTCAGGGCGCGAGGATTCTTAAGACATTTCGGTGGTTGGTGAGCGGAGTCGAACCATCTTAATATCCCTATTGCGCTTAGTTCCCAGGCTGACCACGTTTGCACGTAAGTGCGTAGTCATGTCTCCTCTGTGAATGTTTTGGGCGTAGACTTTCCCCCAGTCGGGGGTAGGTTTTTAAATCTTGTCTGATGTGCTTATTCTACCGCTTCTAAAAATCTACAGAAATCTGCAAGTCAAACTTAGCGGTTTATGTTTAGCCTAGATCGGATGCTCTAAGCTTCCCGATTGCTCAGGTTGGCCTGATCTTCCCAGTTAGAGACTGCTAAAATTAACAGAGGACTTGAAATATTTGGTTTTTTGATGATTAGTTTGTGTAAGCGTGTTTCTCTGGTTTTCACGCCAAGTAAGCTTTAACAACCCGCACTAATCAGGCGTTTTTCGAGTTGATCACGATAGTTGCTCTCTGCTTTAAAATCTGAAAAAATCTAGATAATTCTAGAAATTTAGGCTACTGTTTTAAACCCTATTCATTTGTGGAGAGCGATCTGTTACATTACTTAACAATGGAAAAAGCCGTCCTAAAAGGACGGGGTTTTAACCCTCCGCTACGCTCCGCCCAATTTTCTGAGCATCTGATCTTTAGTGCTGGCAATAAAATAAGCAGGCTGTTTCAGTTGGGACACAATTTGTGGTCAGCGGTGAATTTCCGCTTCTGTGGTGGAGTCCAGCAACGCCCCCCAAGGCTGCCTCTGGATGAGCCGCCACAAAATCTATTTTCCAAGTGCAGTCCCCCTGCCAAAGGCCGATCGACTTTCTTTCTTCAGAATCGCGGGCAAACACTACATCTACTAACGGTAAGTAAGACAGCCAGCGGAGAACGCAGTTTGACTAGCTGTTTGCCGACTGCTCGAAACTTCTCGAATTCTTCCTGGTTGATAGATGCCGCCACCTGCATTGACACACACAACTCCTTTCACCCGATCGGACAACTGGGGAGCTTCCCCAAAGCGCGATCATGCCGCGAGGGAGATTGTCCCGCAAGCCTTGCACTGAACGGTAACAGAGCGTAGTCGAAGTGTTCTAATAAAATTGCCAAATAAGAGAGCTCCATCAGCAGGAGTGTAGCGGGAATGTAACGGTGCGGAACATTTGCTTGCTGTCGCTCTTTCGCCAAGAAAGAGCGCGGGTCCTAGGTGAGGCACTGATAATTGGGTGCTGAGTGCGATCGGTCAAAGGTTGCCAGTAGCGCCGACTTAACAGCCAGCCGTGGACGACCAAAACAGGCGATCGCGCGCGAGGACCGGTCACGCTCGCGTAGTCGAAGTGTCGAAGTGTTCGGGCTGAAAAGAGCGGTCGATGGTTGCCATAGTTTGATCGGATCCCGAAATCAACATCTCCTATGATCGGCGTAGGGACGGCACTGCCCTGTCCTTTTTGCGAAGCGCTCGGCCCACTGAGCATAAGACGGTAACAGAGCGAAGTCGAAGCGAACTTTTAAAATCGCTCGCCCAGCAATCTTTGCCGCACCCCCTCAGCAATTTTTTGCCCCAGATACTCAGGAATTAAACTTTCATTAGGGCCTAACAAGTACAAAATCAGGCGAGTTCGCCCCCGCCAAACCAGCAAATTAGCATTCACCACCAACAAATCCTCTTGCCAAATGGCATACATGACTTTATAAAAAAGTCCCGGTTGGTTGTCGGCTTCAATCAGCAGTGCCGGCAAGTGGAACACCGGATCGACATAGAATTCAGTTGCCACGTCCTCTAAACCCGCGTCTAGATTAAATTCCACCGCCAACATCTCTTCTACTTCAAAATGCCCAGCTAAGGCTTCTCGAATCGCCCTACAGACATTTTCTGCCGTTTTATCCGCCAGTACCTTGCCGCCGCGAGATACCACCAATTTGATAAATACCAGCATCGGTGGGTAAATTTGCCCATACAGGCTCAGACTGTGAATTGTCAATCCGTAAGCCGCCAGCACCCCAAAGATATCGCTGAGCAGAAAAGACTGGTTGCGGTAAGTAAAGTGCAGGGCACTTTTGTTGCCTTCGGGTCTGATTTCGATGACTGCTTGCCTAGTTTTGTAGAGCTGGTAAGCTAATTTGAGGTTTTGCAGTTGGATTTCGCTACTGACAAATTGCTCGTAAAACTGTGGAAACGCTCGGTTAAAGCGCTTGAGTAGTTCTAGTGTTGATGGTTTTAAACCCGATGCCATAATTGAGGGAAGGTGCGGGTGATATTCTTGCTATGGACTGTAATGAGCTCTGTGGCAATGGGATTCTCGGTTCGACGCTGGGATTTATTTTGTGCCGGGGGATCGAACAATCAGCAGATGTCTGCTGTGTTTAGTTTTTAGTTTTTGAGATTTTAGATTTACTACCATCAGTTCGCCTGGGATAGGAACGATGGCTCGATTTTTCTCCTGCTCCGTCCTGGGTCTGCGATCGGAATGAATCCGGGGGAAAGTGAATAATTTGCTGGATTGTAAAATTTGTGGGCGATCGTATAATTAGAATGTCACGGTTGCAACCTTCGAGTTGTACTTCCAACCAAGCGTATAAGTTCCGGCGCGATCGGCGGCACTCAAAAGAAGCAATTACAAAAATGCCTCTGTCCTGGTTCTCTGACAAATTTTAGATGCTGTGCCGGTGGTGCGGGCCCTCTAAGAGGTTGAACATTTCTACCAAACTTACTGAAATCTCAAGAGTGCAGACTCAATGTTGGACGACAAATCTCTCTTTTCGGCGTAAGATGAGTGTACCGTAAACTGTTCCTTAAGAGCCTGCTCGTAATTCATCCCGAACGGATCGGAGTGGGCAGATCTTTCGGCTTCTCTTTAATGTCGTCCAACTTCTACTACCTTAACCGCGCCTGCATGGGTTTTTGGAAAAACTTATTTAGTAGTTCTGAGTCTGCCTCTGTGCCCCAAACAGCGGATTTTCAGGAAGATGTGGCTGTTGGGTCTGGCGATCCGCTTTCCCCAACGTTTCGCAAACCCGCTAGCGGCAACGCTCGCATCTTTTTTAGTTGCGATCGGGACATTGACCTCTACGAACTCGAAGAACTCTGTAATGCAGTGGGTTGGTCTCGCCGTCCACTGCGTAAAGTCAAAAAAGCTATTGTGCACAGCTTCTTAGTCGTCTCTATGTGGGAGATGCGGGGGCAAGAGCGACGGCTGGTCGGTTTCGCCAGAGCGACTTCAGACCACGCTTTTAATGCCACCCTTTGGGATGTGGTAGTTCATCCTGATTACCAGGGTAAGGGTATGGGCAAGGCATTGATGAAATACATCATTAAAAAACTCCGCAGTGAAGATATCAGCAACATTACCTTATTTGCTGACCCTCAAGTTGTGGACTTTTACCGAAATTTGGGATTTATGTCCGATCCAGAGGGGATTAAAGGTATGTTTTGGTATCCTGATTAGCCTACAGGTGCTGGGGCGTTGATTTTTTGAGACAAGGCAATATTGACGCTGCCATCACCGATTGAGGTGCATTTTGAGCTGAACTTAAAAAAAGCTTGACAAGTGCGGGGTTTTGTGTGTTAATTGTTATGGGGTGGATAACTACCACACCGGGATGTAGCGCAGCTTGGTAGCGCGCCTGCTTTGGGAGCAGGATGTCGCAGGTTCAAATCCTGTCATCCCGATCGCACAATGTTCATAATAGATTCAGTCAGAAACTGCCTCTAATGCTCACAAAGGCGTGGAAATGAGAACAAACCACTCATGGGCAGCGACTGCTGATCGTGTGAAGGCGCTAGTCTTTGCGTTAATCTATTTCAGGTCGCTCCTGATGGAAAAAAGATGAAATTATTAGTTCGTTTGGGTGCAATTTTGGGGATTGTGGGCTGCACTCTGCTCGGCCCCTCGCCCATAGCCAATATGTCTGCACTGGCACTGCCGGAGCCGCAGATTTTGGAAAAGTTGCGATCGGTGCCGGTGTTTACGATTACAGACGCGGCTGGTGCGCCTCTGATCGCTTCTGTACCCAAGCAAGGTCAGGGTCAAAGTGGCAATGCTTCTGTGGCGGGAATTTTCATCAGCCAGAAGGATGCTCAAGCTTTTGTGGATCAACTGAAAACCAAAAATCCTCAGTTGGCGGCATCGGTGCGCGTGACACCGGTGTCGCTGGGGGAAATTTACCAGATTTCTCAAGCCAATAAAGGTAAGCCGGATGAGGTAGTGTTTGCCTACGTCCCGACTCCGCAGCAGGTGCAGTTAGCTAAAACTGTACTTCAGCAGACTGGGCAACAAGTTAACGAGTTCAATGGTGTGCCTCTGTTTTTGGCCAGAGGCGGCCCGGAAAATGGTTATTTGACGATTCAACGGGGCCAGCAAGAGGTGATTCCCCTGTTTTTTAACAAGGAGGAATTGCAGGGAATGGTGGAGCGCTTCAAGCAGCAGCAGCCGAACGTGACTGCCACAATTAAGATTGAGGTGGTGAATTTGGAGAGCGTTTTGGAAGCTTTGCGAACTGAGAACGATCCGTTTTTGAGCCAATTGATTTTGGTTCCGTCGCGGGAGTCGCTGGAATTTGTGCGATCGCTCCAACCAGCCGGTGCTGGCAACCAAAATAAACCCCCAGCTTCCAACCAAAATCGATCGGCTCCTCAAGCTCCCGCTCCCAGCCAAACTCGACCCGCTCCTCGCTAATAATTAGTCATAAGGAAGAGGGAAGAAGGAAGAAGGAAGAAGGAAGAAGGAAGAGGGGATAATCACAAATTCTGCCTTTTTCCTTTTCCCTCCAATGCCCGATACTTCGGCTACGCGAGCGTACAAGTACCCGATGCCCGATGCCCTCTTTGGCCGATGCCCGATGCCCAATTCCCAATTCTCAATTCCCAATTCCCAATTCCCAAAAAGTCCCATGTTTGTTTCTGGTTTAGAGCTTTGGCAGTGGATAGATCAAGCTAAGATAGAGGCTCGAAATAGTGACATTTCCCTAACAGAACTTGACTGGCTGCTGCTGGAGTTGACTGGTTTGGATAAGTTGGCGCTGCGTTTAGAGTCGTTTAAAGATTTGCCAAAAATTGAATTAAAGTTGTCTTTATCTGAACTTTCTCAATTGTGGGAGCGACGCTTGCAGGAACGAGTCCCAGTGCAGTATTTAACGGGAAATGTATATTGGCGGCATTTTTCTCTCAAAGTAACGCCGGCGGTGCTAATTCCTCGTCCTGAGACGGAATTGCTGATTGATTTGGCTGTGGAAGCTGTTAACAATTGTTTGGAATCTACCCCCCCCAACCCCCCCTTAGTAAGGGGGGGAGAAGATGGTGAGCCCAGAGGGCTTCGGGGGGGAGAATTTTCCAAATCGAATTGGGTGGATTTGGGAACGGGCAGCGGGGCGATCGCGATCGGACTAGCTTCAGCGTTGACAAATGCGACGATTCATGCTGTAGATTGCAGTTCGGAAGCTTTGGCAGTTGCTCAACAGAATGCTGACAATTTGGGTTTTGCCAAGAGAGTTAATTTTTATCAAGGTTCGTGGTGGGAACCGCTAGCATTTCTGAAAGGTCGCGTGAGCGGTATGGTCTCTAACCCGCCTTACATTCCCAGCAGCACGGTGCTGACTCTGCAACCGGAAGTTTTGAAGCACGAACCTCATCTAGCCTTAGACGGCGGTTTAGATGGCTTAGATTGCATCCGGCATTTGGCAGAAACGGCTCCCGATTATTTAGAATCGGGGGGAGTTTGGTTAGTTGAAATGATGGCGGGACAGGCTGAGGCTGTGGCTGAGATACTAGAAAATCAGGGGAGTTATTGTCAAGTTCAGATATTTGCTGATTTAGCAGGAGTCGATCGGTTTGCTTTAGCCTATCGACGTTAGGGATCAAGGCAAACACAGAGAGAATTTATCGAATGGGAAGAGTTGCTGGATTTTGAGAGATAGAGTTAGGAAAGAAGTGCGATGGCTGCGCCCCGGCTTACGCCTACGCACTCAGCACCCAAGAGGTATCACCGTGAAGTTGGAATACCAGTTTACTTTCAAAGAATATTTAGAAGCTAGTAGAATTTCCACGAAATTCGCAGGTTTAACTAAAAATAATGAATTTTGAGTTTCAACTAAATTCTAATGATTACGAAGAAGCTAGTCTGGCGGAGCTAGAAAGAGCCTCACAAGCGGAAAGGCGAACCATTCATAACTTGGCATTGCTAATAGGACTCTTCTTTCTTTTGATGGGAATAATCTCGAAAGAGAACGGCTTCTTAGTGGTGGGCGTTTTTTTGGTAGCCATGCCTGTTTTATGTAAAATTTTTGTGAAAACAGGCGTAGAGATAGAGATGCCGATCGCCAATTCGACGAACTGCGGGGAACCTATGACTGTGGAAGTGATAGGAGAAGGGCTGGCACTTAATACTCCTAGTTGGCAAGGGACTTTTAAATGGGAAGCTTTTAAAATTTTTATTGAAACCAGAAATTTATTAGTAATTTATCCGGTGTCGTCCGTCTATCCTGTGTCAAGCTCGAAGTTTATTATAGTTCCCAAGCGTGCATTCAGCGCTGAAGATAAATTGTGGAATTTCCGAGAATTGCTGCACAAGAATATCAGGAAAAGCCGCTACAATTATTCAAATAAAATGCAGAATTCGCGGGATTAATCTAAAATCTAAAATCTACGGGACTTACGCACTCCGACAAAAGCACGCTCAGCTTCGCCGAAGTGTCGAACGTGTTTACCGAATCTTTGGACTGCAACAAGTATTCTCGCAAAAAACCCGGTTTCTGACCACCTTCGCGCAAGTCCTAATCTAAAATCTAAAATCGGATGACCCAAGTTTCGATCGACTCCTTGATTCAAGGGGCAATTTCAGGAGATTATATTGTCAGTTTTCCTACAGATACCGTACCCGCTTTGGCTGCCAAGCCCGATCGCTCCGAGTTGATTTTTGTAGCTAAACGGCGCAGTCAAGACAAACCGCTAATTTTGATGGCAGCATCAGCAGAGGCTTTGTGGGCCTACGTGCAGGGGAGTCCAGTAGAGTTAAAAGTGTGGGAGCAGGTAGCAGCATCTTTTTGGCCGGGGGCGTTAACTTTGGTGCTCCCAGCTTCGGCAAAAGTGCCCGCTGCGATGAATGCGATCGACCCGACTACCATAGGGCTACGAGTGCCTAACTTTCCCCTGGCGCTCAAAATTCTAGAGCAGACAGGGCCTTTGGCTACCACCAGCGCCAATTTATCGGGCCAGCCGCCTCTGGAGTCGATCGCCCAAATTGAAGCTCAGTTTCCCGAAGCCTTAACCTTAGCGCCTTCGGAATCATCAACAGCAGCAACAGCTTCGAGTTTACCTTCCACCGTCGCCAAATGGACTGGCAGCGAGTGGGAAATCTTGCGACAAGGCGCGGTACAGTTAGAATGCTAAAAGCTAAACTCCAAGGCAAAGCAATATGGCGCTGATGGGCTGGAGCGACTTGATATATGTAGGTATGGGGCTCTTATTGGGTTTGGGAAGCAATTTGATCTGGCGTCGGCGGCAAAAGAACCCGCAACAGCCAGAACCTGAACCGCACCACCCGACAACTCCTCAAGAAATTTCTTTAGAGGAGTTTGATGCCATTTCCGAACAACTGAAGCAAACTCAATTGGCTTATCAGATGGCATCGGAGATGAGTCAATTTAAGGCGGGTTTTTTGGCTCGGACTTCTCACGAATTGCGATCGCCCCTCAGCACCATGATTGGTACGCTGCAATTAATTCTGTCTGATTTGTGCGACGATCCTGCTGAGGAACGGGAGTTTGTCGAGCAAGCTCACATCGCCGCACTCAAGCTGGTTAAATTGATAGATGAAATTATCTCTGTTGCCAAAACTGAACACGGCACTGAGACGATGGATATTGAACCGATTCAGTTAGCTAAAGTTTTTGATGAAGTTGACGATTTAACTTACTTGCAAGCAGCTAATCGCAGCATTCGTCTAGAAATATCCCCGCCCGATCCGGAAATTTATGTATTGGCAGATCTCCCTAGATTTAGGCAAGTTTTAGTCAATTTGATAGATACTGCTATTGCTCAAATGGAAGAGGGAAGTATTGGTGTTTCTGTACACCCTTCGCCGGAATCTGGATATGTTCATATTTGGATTGACGATCAGCGTTCAGTTAGTGCTTGGAGCGAGTCTTGGGATTTGCTGAAGCACGATTTAGAGAATGATACTAAGAGTAGCGATAATTCTCAGGTATCTCCTGGTATGAGGTTATTGATGAATCAGACTCTTGTCAGCTTGATGAATGGGCGTTTGGAAGTTCTCGCAGTACCTTCTGATACTGAAGAGTGTAATTTCACTCGGACTCAGTGTTCTATTCCTTTGGCTCAGCAGTCATTGGTTATTAGTTAGTTGTTATTTGTTATTAGTTAGTTGTTATTTTTGGGCGATAATAACCAATAACCAATAACCAATAACCAATAACCAATAACCAACAACCAATAACCAACAAGAAATGCCCCATTCCCAATTAGCAATTACCAATTAGCAATTACCAATTCGCCCTGGATAATTTCTAATTCGACATTCTCTTCTAGGGGCTGATTTTCGAGTATCATTGTCTGGCTGGCGTTAGGCTGAAAACCGATGCGTTCGTAGAAGCTTTGTTTGTAAGTTGTCATCAGGTAAACTCGCTCTACTCGGTTCATTCGAGGGTGACTTAAAACTGTTTCGACTAATTTGCGTCCGAGTCCTGCACCTTGGTAATCTGGGTGAATGGCGACATCCCAAATGGTGGCTCGATAGATGCCGTCTGAGGTGGCTCTGGCAAAGCCGATCGCCCTTTCGTCATCCCAAACGGTGACAACTGGTTCGCTGTTGGCGATCGCAATTTTCCAATCTTCTATCTTGCGTTCCCTCGCCCAAAATGCAGCTACTTTAAATAGATGTTGGAGTTGTTTGAGGTCTACTCGATCGTGACCTATGCAAAACTGAATATGACTGGAATCTCTAGTTGTTGATGTCATGCTTAATATGCCTGCAAATTGTATAGCAACCGCCAAGGTGGTTAAGACATTTCTGGTCACTGAGCGTAGTCGAAGTGTCCTTTTTATAGACTACACTTCGACTACGATCAGTGACCGTATAGCCTTGGCGACTGCTATATCTAAACAATGGGACTGGTTAAAACCGCGACTACACAAACGAAGTCTGCCGGAGTTGACCCTCGAACGGAGTGAAGGGCAGACTAAAAGATTACTGATGGCAATTCCCCGCCTACAAAACTAATTTTAGTTAGACATATTATCTAACTAATTTCGGTAATTATTAATACTTTTTTGCATCAACTTTGACTTTTGGTGTGACGTAAAAACAGCAGTAGGGGAGCAATACCCCCCTACAAAAGTCGATCGCAACTCAAAAATTGGCTCAGCTTTGCAACCAGCGGGCAGCATCTTTGGCGTGATAAGTTAAAATCAGATCAGCACCAGCACGCTTGAATCCAGTCAAGGTTTCCATCACTACTCTTTCTTCATCTATCCAACCATTGAGAGCGGCGGCTTTAACCATCGCATATTCCCCAGAAACGTTGTAAGCTGCAACTGGCAGGTTCGTTGCTTCCTTGACGCGCCAGATGATATCCATATACGCTAAAGCCGGTTTAACCATTAGCATATCCGCACCTTCAGCAATGTCGAGAGCAATTTCTTTGAGAGCTTCACGGCCGTTTCCGGGGTCCATTTGATAGGTACGTCGATCGCCAAATTGCGGTGTAGAATCAGCCGCATCTCTGAAGGGGCCATAATAAGCTGAGGCGTATTTTGCCGCGTAAGACATGATGGGAATATCTTCAAATCCAGCATTGTCCAATCCTTCGCGAATTGCTCCGACAAAACCGTCCATCATCCCAGAAGGTGCGATAATATTTGCACCTGCTTTAGCTTGAGAAACAGCAGTTTTCTTGAGCAATTCTAGGGTTGGGTCATTCAAAACACGACCGCTTAAATCTCCGACTTCCAAATAGCCACAGTGACCGTGATTGGTATATTCGCACAGACAAGTATCGACCATGACGATTAAATCTGGGACGGCTTCTTTGACTGCTGTAGTCGCTTTTTGGACTATGCCGCAATCGTGCCAAGCACCTGTAGCGTCTGTGTCTTTATCTGCGGGAATGCCAAATAAAATAATAGCAGGAATGCCGAGGTCGTAGACTTCTTTTGCTTCTTCTACTATTTTGTCGATCGATAGCTGGTAAACTCCTGGCATCGATGTGACTTCTTTAGCAAAACCTTCCCCCGGTACGGCAAATAGGGGGTAAATTAAATCGCTGGTTGTCAAAATGTTTTCGCGTACCATCCGGCGGAGTTGGGGATGGTTGCGGAGTCGGCGGGGGCGGTGAGTTGGAAACATAATGTTTTTTTAACGGTAAATACAGTCCTGATTTTAAGGACTAGCAGCATTTCTTTAAAAGTCTAAAGCTTATTGTTTGCCGATCGCCCGCCGGTTAAGTAAAGTTCTGTAAAAGCGGTTGGCACTACCCCTACAAAACGATGATTTTCCGCTCTAATGAAACCGCCCTGCGTACCCTCCGCTCGACTACAAGCGACAGAGACAAAGGGTTTGAGTCTGAAGCTGACACCAATGGGTACGGATATCTCTCCGGGTTCACACCTGCAACCGGGATCCCCACAGGGGAGGATAGACTGTAAATTATATATGTATCGAATAGTAACGGTCTTATGTACAAGCAACTAATTTCAACGCTCAAACCACTTTTGAAATCACTATTGGCGATCGGGCTGGTACTCACCCTAGCCCTGGGTAACGCTGACGGAGCCCTGGCGGCCCGCAGCGGGGGACGCATGGGCGGGGGATCTTTTAGAGCTCCAGCGCGCAGTTACTCGTCTCCGAGTCGCACTTACGCACCGTCGGGAGGCGGTTACTACGGAGGCGGTGGCTTTGGTGGTGGCTTCGGTTTCCCATTCTTGCTGCCCTTTTTTGGATTTGGGGGCGGCTTTGGTGGTTTGTTCTCGATTTTGATTTTTATTTCGATCGCGAATTTCCTAGTCCAAAGCTTCCGTCGCGCTGGGGGCGAAACTAACGAAGTCGGCTACGACGCCCCTACAACCGTCTCTGTGGCTCGTTTGCAAGTCGGTTTGCTAGCAGAGGCCCGCGGCCTGCAATCGGAACTCGACTCCTTAGCACTCAAAGCGGATACCGATACAGCAACGGGTCGCGCTCAAGTGCTGCAAGAGTCTACTCTGGCGTTGTTGCGACATCCAGAATATTGGGTTTACGCGGGTGCTGAATCTCAGCAAACTCGCTTGGAAGCAGCAGAAGCTAAATTTAATCAATTTTCTTTGGCAGAACGCAGTAAGTTTACTGAAGAAACGCTCTCGAATTTTAACAACCAGCTTCGGCAATCAGGGAGCAACAAAATACTGCCAAGTTTGCAGGAAAATGGCGAACTGGTTGGTGCGGATTTAAATCAAGCTCCAGGCGAATATATTGTGGTGACGGTGATCGTCGGTACTCAAGGTAAACTGCAATTGCCCACAGTCAAAAATTCCGATGATTTGCGTCAAGCTTTGCGCCAAATTGGGGGAGTATCGAGCGAGCAGTTGCTGGCGGTTGAGGTGCTGTGGACTCCTCAAGCTAGTGGTGACACTCTGACTGCTGACGATATGTTGGCTGGCTATGCCGATTTGCGATCGATTTAGCTAGAAAGACTGGGCGCGGTGAATTGTGTCCCGCGCCCCATCCCAGATTGCGGGGAGCGAACCCTCGCCCATTGCTTTTGAAACGAAAAGTTAACACGAGTTGCTCAAGGCGAGGGAGTCAAAAATTTGTTGAACAAATGCTATTATTGACAGATTATTCATCAGCTTAATTCATCTGCGTAAAAGTCGTGCTAGAAGCATTTGGCAAAAAAGTTAGGCAAGAGCAAAAACTGTACTGGCCCAAAAGTGGTTGCTATGAAAACAGTTACAATCGCGCGACATTGAATTTTTATAAAAAAAAGCGGGAGCTAGATTTATGACTGACAGCAGTAGAAAAAAAGCACTTTTCATTTTGAGCCAGTTAAATAACGACGACATAAACTGGATCGTCCACAAAGGCAAAAAGGAAGTGATCGACCCCGACACGATTTTGATCCATGAAGGGAGACAAATCGATGCCCTATACATTGTATTGAAGGGGGCTTTGATCGTTTTGATCGATGGTGAGGGTACCAAAGAACTTGCTAAAATAGTGAGCGGAGAAATTGTCGGAGAAGTTTCTTTCATTGATGCTCGACCTCCCTTGGCAACGGTGAAGGCGATCGAAAAAACTGAGTTGCTGGCAATTCCACGGCGACAGTTAATCACCAAACTTCAACAGGATCTGGGCTTTGCTTCCCGGTTTTATTATGGAATTTCTCTGTGTCTGGCAGATAGAATGCGCGGTACGGTCAGACATATAGAATACGGTCGTAATATAGAATTGGAACAACCAGAATTAGCACAGGAGGATATCAATCCGAGTGTGATGGAGAATTTGGCGCTAGCTCAGGCTAAGTTTAATTGGCTGATGGAAAATGTTAGGGCTTGAGATACTGTAAAGCTGATGCCGAAATGCTGCGGGGCTGCTATAAAAGTGTTGAGTGCGCGAGCGAGCGAGTTTTGAATTTAACGTTAAATTCAAAACTCACATAGCGCCCAAGCGCAACTCCAAACTAGACAATTTAGATCATTCCTGGGCCTTGTCCCCGGGTGTCTCCTTCCATTGTCAGTTCTCCTTCCTCACCTCTTCGAGCTTTGAGTTCTACCAGAAATCGACCGCGTTCTAGGGCTTCGGCTTCCTGTTTTTCTTTCAAGTCACCCGGTTCGTTAATGTACATTTCCGGTTCGATCGCATAATTGTTGACGAGACCTTCTTGATCTACTGTATAGCCCTCTGTGGTGTGAATGCTTTCGTCATCGGTTTGGTCATCAGTTTTTGCATCTTGCTGATGTTTTTCTGTGGTTGTGTGCATGAAGTGAGAGCCTTCACGCTTTTGTCGCGCTGCTGTTTCGGCAGGAGTGATGCCCCTGTCGTAGTGGGGAGCTTCCATGTTAGCTTCGATTTGTTCATCGGCTGGCGTTGCTTTGCTAATACTCATGATTTACTCCTGATTTATTTTTTCCAAAAAAAGTCTTTGACTTATGTTTAAATATTAGACTTAAACTAACTCATTTACCAACTATCTTTGGTTATAGTTTTAGGACTTACGCACAGACTCTATATGTAGGGTGCGCTCTGCGTACCTTACCGCTATAAGTAGCGTGTGAAGCGACTTTTTGCGTAAGTCCTGAGTTTGCTAATTATTGATCTGATTTGAAATAGATTTAATTAGTATGCCTCAAGACAGAGAAGATTCTGTTTTTACCGATATTTGAACTGGCTGTGAGTATTTGACATCTATCTTTAGGTAGAAAATGGGGAATTGGTAATTGGGAATGACGAAACTCAACCGTCAACCGTCAACAGTCAACCGTCAACCGTCAACCGTCAACAGTCAACCGTCAACCGTCAACCGTCAACAGTCAACCGTCAACAGTCAACAGTCAACCGTCAACCGTCAACCGTCAACCGTCAACAGACTTCACGCTTCTTTAAAGAATCTGAGGATTTCCCGGACATGATTGAGGAATTGTCCGTCATCGGTGAGTTGGGCGATCGCACTTTCTGCATCTCTTTCGAGTTTAGTGTGTTCTGCCTGATTTGTCGATCGCAAATTTTCCAGAGATGCTGCTAGTCGAGTTAAGTCTCTTCTAGTAGCTTCCTGCTGTCGCTCTTGTACAGCTACCCAAGAATTTGGATCGTTAGAATTGAATCTAGCTTCTAAATTTTGCAGGGTAGATTCCACGTTAGCAAAGCGGTTGCGGAGTTCGACAATATCTTCGCGGGGATACAAAAATTGACTGCGAATCATTGTCAGCCGCGCCGCTAAATACTGATAACCTCTAATCGCTGGACGCAGTATGGTTAACAGCAGTGCTGCACCGGAACTGAGATAACCAACAGCACTAATTCCGGTGGCTGCTAGGGCGTAAAGTGCGATCGCACTCAAGAGGTGCAGCCCGATCGCCACCCAGAGCGATCGACTAGCTAATACAGTAACATATTTGACTTGTTTCTCGTCAACTACAATGCCTTTTTCTGTTGATTCTGCGGCTTGGGCTAAAACTTCTTTAGCTTCAAAATGAATGTTCCAGGGAACCGTAACTATCAATAATAGCCATTCAAAAATAGCAATGGCAATTACCCAATCTATGAAGCTGCCGGCGGGGATATGCAGCCATTGCAGAATGGCAAAAACTAATAGTAAAAATATGCCTGTGCTGGCACCAAAACCTGCGAAAGTTGAATACATTGCGATCGCCCTTGGGGAATGTTGTTTTGATTGTGTGTGGGTTTGCGGGGCTAGGTGGAAAGGTTGTGACAGTTAGGAAAGCGACCTAGTGAACTGGATTTGCAGCCATTGCGATCGGCGTATTGGTATGCAAAAAGGGTGTGACAGTTAAGAAAGTTTCATAGCGATCGCTCCAACTGGTACGAAATGGCGGTTTAATTGACAATGTTCTGTGGTCTGGAAAAGTTGCCGATCCTCAAGTACAAGACCAAAGTACCCTAGCCCTTCGGACTTTCAACGACAAATTGCGTAACGATCCCAGAGTTACTCTTAGTGTTGTCCCGATTGCTGACGGACTAACTTTGGCATTGAAACGCCGCTGGGCTACTATGATGGAACCTGAACAGCGGAATTAAAAATAGTCCAGGACGCACGGGTGGTCAGAAACCGGGTTTTTTCTCGAAATACACGTTACAGCCCTTGAACAGGCGAAAAAACCCGGTTTCTTGGATATTTATGCGTAATTTATAACTATATTTAAACAACATAATTAATTGGTTTGAGGCGGAAATTATGGTGTCTAATTTACAGGTAAAATTGCCAATTCACGAAACTTTTCAATCTACCGTTCAAGGCGAGGGCTACTGGACGGGGACTTTAGTTGATTTTATCAGATTGGCTGGTTGCCCTGTGCGGTGTCCTTGGTGCGACACCGGTTACAAAAATGGGGGAAAAGATTTACCATCAGTGGCGCGATCGATCGCACAATTGCTAGCCGAATTGCAGTCTCCGAGAGTTGTGATTACTGGCGGCGAACCTTTCATTCACGGGGATTTACCTGAGTTAGTTGAAGCTTTGTTAGCAGCCGATAAGCAGGTTAGCATTGAAACTTCCGGTGCTTACTGGCTGGATGTTTCGCCGCTGGCTTGGATTACTCTTTCTCCTAAAGAACACGTCAATCCTAAATATCCGGTACAAGAGCTTTTTTGGACGAGAGCCAATGAAATTAAATTGGTGGTTAGCACTGGCGAAGAAGTTGAATTTTACCACAAATTTTTGGCAAATAATGTTAATATTCCTGTGTTTTTGCAGCCGGAATGGAACTCGAAAGAGTCAGGAATTCCGATGATATTGGAATTGCTCAAACAGCATCCTAGTTACAGGTTATCTTTGCAAACTCATAAGTTGATTGGCGTGCAATAATTTGATGGCTTCGACACAGTAGGGACACGGCATTGCCTTGTCCCTACTAGGACACGGCATTGCCGTGTCCTAGGACTAGGAAACAGCATTGCCTTGTCTCTACTTCATAAACCTGGAATACGCTGTATATGCTAAAATTAAAGCAGCAATTTATGATATTGTCAGGAACCCCGCCCTTAAGGGACGGGGCTTGCAAGAGTAATCAAACAAGCCATTCTGACCAGCCTAAGTCTTAGCTGACTACGTTATTTGAGTCACGACACCGGAGAATGCGAAGCTAGTTTTCCGCTCTGTCATCTGCAATTAAACAGTTTTAAGGTCACTGAAACAGTGTTGCAGGTCTAACAAGCTCTTATAACATTGGCGAAGCTAACTTGACCCGAAAGGGAACAATGGAGACAACCATATCTCCCTAGAGGGGCAACCATACCCCTCTACCCCGAAAGGGGAAATATAAAACCGTCTTAGAAGGACGGGTTTCAACCCATTTTTTTGATAGCTATGGATTTTGAAAATAAAAATATTTACGGGACGCTAAAGCATCCCGTGTCGCTTTTCCTCCCTAGGCTCAAGCCGCTGGGTTTCCAAACTTCCGCGAGGTATTTATGAACGTAATGGAAACAACTACAGAAACCCCAATGGGAAAAGTGATCACAACCCTAGTAATTACGAATCGGCTGGATGAAGGAAAAGCAGAAGATGGTCTGATTCCAATTGAGCAAGTCAGGTA
>Ga0316607_1000137_pt1 | contig 29706 bp, 25 predicted proteins | sample MIS2016062E_MG_FD_207674 | JGI IMG/M metagenome (GOLD analysis project Ga0316607, IMG submission 207674) | Microbial mat bacterial communities from Middle Island sinkhole, Lake Huron, Michigan, United States - MIS.2016.062E | ecosystem: Environmental > Aquatic > Freshwater > Lake > Sediment...
TATTAAAAATTAGCAATTTGAGAGAGTTTCGGATTTCTAACTGAAATGTGTTATGTGCTAATTGAGTGAAGGTTATAGGCTTAAATTGACGGCTATGCCCTTAGTCCCCTCCCAAGAGGGGAAATTAGCTTTGAACATGGCTTACAGGATAATAAATTTTGTTTTCATGAAGAAATGCCAATAATATAGCATAAAACGTTGATTAGCAGCTTCCCCATCTTGGGAGGGGGTTGGGGGAGGGTCTTATAAGCCATAATTATTCAAGTGATTATTAGTGTTAAAAGATTACGACTAATAAAAAAGTGAGAATTTGTATCAAACTTTTTGTATTTATTAATCTGCCAAAGTAGAATTATTGATAAAAATTTTGACTTTGTTTTACCTATTTTACCTTTATGCTACACATATTTAAGTCAACAAGAGAAACATACTAATTATCTGTAACTTACAAAAGTTATTTAAGGTTATTATTGATAACTTTAACGAATCCATTATATATACTAATGTATTAATTGTTTGATTATCATAAAAATAATTTTAAAAAAGTGTGCGAAAAATTTGGAAATACAAAAACAGGTTATATATTTGCATCGAAATCAAGTTTGTACAAATCATAACTTTAATTTAATTTTTATCCGATGCTCGATTTCCTAAGAATGCACAAATGCATTTTAGTATAGATAAGGTTTGTATAAGCAGGCATCATTTATATTTATGTTAATAGATTTTTTACCCGTAAGTTCTGTGAATATTTCAGTAGCAGCCCTTACAACTTTAGCTTTTCGTATATCGCAAATGCTAAAGCGTGATCAAAACGAACTTTTACAGTTCGGAGTTACACCTGAAAAAATAGCTGAATTCGATGAACAAATCAAGCTTTTGCAGGATTTGAAAAACGATAAAAGCTATAAGACCCGTCTGATGGAAGATGTGCGTTTGAAAGTTCTAGCCAAAAACAAAATGGTTCATTCTGTTCAGTTGCTAAAAAACATCTTGTATGTGCAACCAAGCAGGAATAAATTCTTGTCTTTGCTGGATTTCAATATCTTAAAATCTGAAAAAGGAATGGTAGGTGCAATACCTGGTGTTATTCAACAACTAAAAGCGGATGCAGAGCTTTACGCAAATCCCGCTGTTTCCAAATGCATCGACGATGTCGTAGCAAATTATCATGAATATGAGATGCTCTACATCAAGACGATTGATTCGCATGCAATTCGGAGACAAGCTGTTAATCAACGTCAGGAATTCATCAAATCTTTCTATTCACTAATTTCTTTTTATAGCAATCTCGGAAAAGCGCACTGGAAGGCCTTCAATGATTCGCGTGTGGCTGACTACAAGAGAAAGGTTAGGAAAAAGAAAAAGAAGAATGATTCTGATGATGTTTCACTTGCCTTTGAAGCTGCTTAGGTGTAATGTAACGGCGTAGATTAGTTCTACGCCGTTTATATTTTTTTGAATTTTTGTAACTTTTTTTCAAGAAAAAGCTATAAGAAAAATAAGTAAGCGTCCAAAATTAATTGTATAGCATTACAAAATGATAGGTTGTGTAGAACCCTCAAGGTTTTTAAAACTTTGAGGGTTTTGTTAAACAATTAATTCAATAATATGTTATGCACTATTTTATTTTTCTTTTTATCAAAATTGTTTCTATTTCTTGCTGTTCTATTTCAGTAATATCATATAGTTTGTAAATCATATGGTTTAATTTACTTTCAAATTGAATTGTATCGTTTTTTTGTTCTTTGGCTACAAGTATCTTATCAACCAGTACAGTATATGGTTCATAATCCATTTGTTGAGTTGGAATAATAAATTTTTCTATGTTTATTTTCTTTAACACATAAGCCCCGCCAGCGGTATATTCACCTGTTTTGTCGAAATAAAACTGAAACAATCTACTATTAAGCAATGCAAGCAAAAATTTAATTGGTATTTGCTCGGAAATAAGAAATGCTGAAGCACTCGTTACAAAATAATTTTTATTATCATAGGAAAAACCCCAAATACCAGAAATTAGACCCCATATTATTTTTTCTTTATTAAAATCATCTAAAAATGCACAGCTTCGCAAGTTTGTCCAATGTTTACCTTGGTCTGAACGGTTAGACACACTACAGTCTGTGTTTTTATCAATGTCAATAAAATAATTATAAATATCAGGAAAATCACTAACAATATCTATTGTTTGATATTTGCCTTGCTGTCCATTATGGCTATTTATTAACCAATAATTGTGGTAATTAACAAAATATTTTTGAATATCTTTACCTCGTAATACTGGCACTAATATCTTTAAATTTTTTTCATTTTTTGATAACTTCTCGAAAATTGGTTTATCAATTATAAAAGCATCATCAAAACCGGTTTTTATTCCCATTCTAATTTTAATGGAAGGTATCTGGTCAATCGACTCTCCTTTAAGTTTAATTTTATCAATAATAATATCCTCTTCAGGTTTATTGAAAATCCAGACATCATTTTTTAAATAATCTTTATTATAGGAAGTTGCTCTTTTAGCTATTTCTTTATTAAAAATTTCTGGTGTAACTAACTCTCTATAAAATTCAATGTAATTTAAACTGTTATTTTGGAAGCGTTTTTCGATATGAAAAATTGATGTTGAAACTAAGGCTTCATCAAATACAGGAACTTGTTCTAAATTTATAAACTCTGTATTATTGTAATTTGTTAAAAACGATCGTAATGGTTTACCGTATTCGCTTATAAAAAATTTGTTTGAATTTATGTAGCACAACTGCCCTTTTTCTTTTAATATATTAATTCCTTTTTCAAAAAAACATACACTAATATCTGCAATTCCATTAAAAGTTGAATATATCTGTCGAAGATTATCACTTATGTAAGCAAGTTTTTTATTCTGAATATAAGGCGGATTACCAATTACAATATCAAAACCGTAATTATTACCGCTGCCGTTACTATTTTGAAATGTGCCAATAATTTCCGCAAAATCTATGTTCCAATCAAACAATATTATGGGTTTTCCTAAATCGGGACTATAATCAATTTCACGCTTTATTTTTTGTAAGAACGCTTTTTTCTCCAATAATTCTTGACGTTGTTTTTCTTCTTGTCGGTTTAATTGTTTATCTAACCGTTGTTCGGGGTCAAGAACTCGTAAATTTTCGTTTATTTGTTCAATTTCTATTTCAAATTTTGCATTTAACAAATCCGCTTTTGCCCTGTTTAATTCACTGGTAAGTTTAAGTTTTGTGTTATAATCTTTTACATGAAATATTTCTTGTTTTTTATCTCGAATGATATTTACTGATTTATTAATAATCTCAATTTTATTGCTTATGGATTTTATGTTATCAGCAATTTGTTTTCGTTTCCAATCAATTATAACTGGTTGGTTTTCATAGATTGGGACTAAACTATTACCTTCAATTATTTTGTAATCTAAATTAGGCAATGTTTCCATTACTTTGAAATTACTATCAGCCGTGTAATATGAATTTTTTAAAAGCTCAATCCATAAGCGCAAACGACAAATTTGAACAGAATTTGGATTTACATCAACTCCGTAAATTGAATTTTCGATAAAACCTTGTTTTTCTCTAAATAATGTGGTTTGAACTTTTTGCAACTCTGGATTTACTGTTCTTATTCCACTTATAAATTCTACTTTATATTCAAACTCTTGATTTGTTATGTGTTTATTGTAAATTTTCAATTCATCGTTTTCAACAGCAATCCAATATTGCAAGGATTGATTGTCATTGTCGTAAAGTATCTCTAATTCCGATTTAGCACAAATCAATTCATTAAGTACCGACACTAAAAAATGCCCAGAACCAACGGCTGGGTCGCAAACTGTAATTTCGTTTATAGCTTGGTTAAAAGCAAGTTTATCTTCTATTTTGTATTTTGATGTTGTGAATTGTTTTACTTCATCGAAATTAGTCGCATTAATCTCAAATTTTTCATTAAATTTGGTTACAATTGCATTTCGTACAACTTTTTGGCTCATATACATGGTTATATAGCTTGGTGTATAAAACGAGCCTTCTTTGTAACCGTTTAGTTTTTCAAAGATTTTGCCCAAAACTGAGGCATTAATTAAATCTTTTGTTTTATGCTGCACTTCTTGTTTTTCAGGCACGCCAAAATTGTATTCATCAAGAAATAGTAGCAAATATTCAAGTGGTGATAATTCGTTTTTATTATTGTTTAAAACTGAATTTTTGAATACCGGTATTGTTAAATCATTTCGTAAACCTGATATTCTACCATATAATGTTTCAAGGTAGGTTATTTGAAAAAGACCACTATTTAAATATGGAATATTTTGTAAATCAGTCAACGATTTACTTCTTAATTCAGTAGGTGAATTTAATACGTGAAAAAACAAGGTTGTTAGTTTATTTCCGTCTTTTATTATTTCAGGTGTAAGAAACTGAAATGTTTTTTTATCACTATGATAGCTTTGTAATTGTCCTTCTAATAGTTTCAGAAATAATATTCTATTTATCCAGATTATACAAAGTTCTAAGGCTTTGTCAAAATCCCCTTCATACTCTGTGAAGCGAGCGGCTCCGATTTTCTGTAAATGTGTTGGTCGTTCAAAGATAATTTTTTCTATGGCACTTTCAATAAATGAACCTTCGTTTCTTTCATTTTTGGGTAGACGGTCTATTAATTTAGTGCCGTTTTTTTCATTTTCTTTAAGACCAAGTATATAAAGCAATTCATTATAGAATTTTTTATTAAGTTCGTTTCCGTCTTTTTCTGATTTTACCTTTTGTAAATTGTTTGGTGAGAAAAAACGAAAAGCATTTTTAATATTAATAAATTTTTCTTGTTTGTTGAATTCTTTTATATCATTTTCTCGAATTGCTGTATCTATTTCATTTACAATATCTTTTGATAATTTCAAATAAACATACTCAATTTCATATTGTTCTTCATTGGTTATGAAATTTTCTACTTGTTTATAGAAATCAGTTATTGATGTTCCGCTTTGCGATTTTGAATACCAATTTTCAAAATCGTTTCGTAAGCTACTTTTGTAAAATGCATTATGAAATTGAACTGCATCGAACAAATAAAAATCTTCTGTATTGGTTATTAGAATATTTTTTATATTGAAATTTAGTTTTTCAATAATTTCGGTTAAAAAATAGGTTACTGCCTGAAAGAATGATTTTTTACAAATATCTGTTTCATTTATAAAATCTTTTTTATCCAAAGGACTTTTAACTTCAATTAAAACAGAGGTTTTTGATGAAGCATTTTTATTTTCAGCTATTATTAAATCAGCTTCACCTTTTTTGTAAGGTCTGTTCCCTATGTAAGTGTCTTTATAAAAGGTGCTTTTAAAAAGATTTTTCAACTCACTTTCAAAAGCCTTTTCATTTTTAGTATCTTGTTGCTTTAAAATAGATTTTTGTATCGCAAACTCTTTAAGTTTCACAAGGAAATTGGTCTTTAACTCTTCAAATTCAATTGATATGTTACGATTTAGTTCTATTTGTTTTATTGTAATCATATCTTATTTTTCAATCGTATTTGATGACAAAGTTAATCATTATTTCCGTTTATCATATTCGTGCAGTAGTGCATAACAGTAATGTTTTGCGAATAGAATTTGATAAACTACTGATATTAAACCTAAGTGTTGGAGTTCGTACATCATTTGAAAAAATCATCTTCATCCTCAAAAAGTCCATCATTTTCTCTCTCCTCTTCGGCAAATTTTGCACAATCCAACTCTGTTTCCAATAAATTGGGTTTCTCAAATTTTTCTATAGATACATTAAGGCTTTTATCAGCATAAACCTTTGTGTAGAACTTTCCCCAAATCGGTAAGGCCATGTTAGACCCCATACCCAAGAAGCCACTCGAAAAGTGAATACTACGTTCTTCGCCTCCTACCCATGCGCCTGCTGCAAGACTGGGTGTAACACCAATAAACCAACCATCTGAATTGTTGTTGGTTGTTCCGGTTTTACCAGCTATATCGTTCATTAATTTGTATTTATTTCTTATTCTCGATGCTGTTCCTTCATTAACAACCCCACTCATTAAATATAGCATCAAATAGGCTGTTTCCTGGCTAATGGCTTCACTCTTTTTGGGCTTAAATCTGGCAATTGTATTGCCATTTTTGTCCTCAATTCTTGTTACCATTATCGGTTGCGTATAAACACCCTTATTTACAAATGCACTATAAGCACCTACCATTTCATAAACAGTAACTTCCGCTGCTCCCACACAAATTGAGGGAACTGGATCTATAAAGCTTTTTACACCCAAACGTCTTACCAAACTAACCACAGCCTGAGGTGTAAATTGCTTCATAATCCAAGCCGAAACCTGATTCAGTGATGCAGCCAAGCCTGTGCGCAGCGTTATCATCTTTCCATCCGATTTTGACTTTGAATATCGGGGTGTGTAGTCAGCTTGTCCATCGGGCATCGGTATGGTATAAGGAATATTGGCTATTTTGGTACAGGGCGAAATACCCGAAGCCATTGCTAAGCAATACACAAAGGGTTTAAATGTTGATCCAACTTGCCTTTTCGATCTTTTCACATTGTCGAATTTGAAATATCTGTAATCGATACCACCCACATAAGCACGAACGTGACCAGTTTTGGGTTCCATGGCCATAAAGCCGGCATGCAGATAATACTTGTAATAAAAAATCGAATCATAAGGACTGAGGGTTGTGTCTTTTTCTCCCTTCCAACTAAACAATTTCATTTCTACTGGCGTCTTGAAATTTTGCATTATTTCAGAGGAGTCTTTTCCGTCTTTCTTCAGAATTTTATATCGATCACTTCTTCGAATGGAAGACCACATCAATGCATCAATTTGCTTTTTTGACATATCCCATGCAAATGGGCCATTCTTATTGTTTTTGCATTCTTTAAAAAATGCATTTTGAAGTTCGCCTCCCAAGTGTTCTTGCACTGATTCTTCAGCATATTTTTGCATTTTGGAATTAATGGTTGTGTAAATTTTGAGTCCATCCCGGTACAAGTCATAAGGTGTTCCATCTGCTTTCAGGTTTTTATTGCACCAACCATACAAAGGATTGTCTTCCCATTCAGACAAATCTTCTTTGAACTGTTCAAGTTGCTCTGAATGATAGTTTTTTCTTTTGGGTTTTTGCCGTGTCATGACCCACCGCAAATATTCCCGAAAATAGGTGCTCAAACCTGTCACGTGCGTTTGTTCTTGATAAGTGAGATGGATAGGTAATTTTTGAAGCGAATCCAATTGATTAGCAGGTATAAATCCATATTTTTCCATTTGTGACAGAACTGTATTTCTACGTTTTATGGAATTCTCTTTTTTCAATACGGGACTATAACGCGAAGGAGCCCGAAGCATTCCGACCAAAAGTGCAGCTTCTTCTACATTCACAGAATCGGGTGCTTTATTAAAAAATATCTTTGTTGCAGATTTTATTCCAAATGCATTATGACCGAAGGTAACAGTATTTAGGTACATCACAATGATTTCTTCCTTGGTATAGTTTCGTTCTAATTTCACAGCGGTTACCCATTCTTTAAGTTTAATAACGGCCATTTTGCCAATTTTCGCCAGAAAGAAACGGGGCAATGTATCCCGAGGGTATAAATTTTTTGCTAACTGTTGCGAAATGGTTGAAGCTCCCCCTTTTTTGTTTCCTGTCATCATACCCGTCACAGCGCGCCCTAAAGCCCGAATATCAATTCCTGAATGTTTTTCGAAGCGAATATCTTCCGTGGCGATAAGTGCATTCATTAAATGCGGCGAAACATTTTCAAAACTTATAGTGGTTCGGTTTTCTTCATAATATTTACCCAACAATTGCTGGTCGGAGGCGATAACTTCTGAGGCAAGTTTGTTTTTGGGGTTCTCAAGCTCGTCAAATGAAGGAACGGGGCCAAAAACCTCTAATGGAATGAGGAATATGATGAAAAATATAACGATGATTGGGGTAAGAAACAGAACCCACAGTAATTTTACAATTTGCGATTGTGTGGGTTTTTTAAGCTTGAGTTTCATTTTTTTAATTTTTGGTTATAATTTCAAAATTTTCAACCCGCAAAATTAATGATTTATTCTTATATATTCCAAATGATTTTTTTCATTATATCTGCTGTCGTTTTGTAAAGCCCTGAAAAGGCGGTAAACAATAGCTTAGGGCATAGCCCTGCAAAAACAAGCAACAGTATTAATAAAAAGCAAGGCTTTTCAGAAAGGAACAAAGCAATCTGTCAGTTATTTTGGCCAATTCTGAAAAACCCATGCCGTTCTTATATTCTTGATTTTTTGTAACTTTTTGATCAAGCAAAAAGTTAGAGGAAAGATACTTTTCAATTTTACAATTACATCATTACGAAAATCAACAGTAATGTTTTGCGAATAGATTTTGGTAAATTCCTGTCTTGCCCTTTCAGGGCTATTGTATTTTCCATTTTTCACACAAGGCGTGGCCCTGCACTAAATCTTAAAGGCTTTCAGCCTCACTAAACGACATTGAAATTATATCCCAAAAATATTTTGTTTTGATGCGATGAATATATTTGTATATTTGCGCAATTTTTTAAAATACACATAAGAAATCCAATATTCAATGAATCAGAAATTTGCAGAATATAAAACTTTTGACCTCGCTCACATAAATAAGGAAATTCTAACACTTTGGAACGAAGGAAATATTTTTGAGAAGAGTATTCAGCTTCGCGCAAGCTCTCCCAGTTTTGTATTCTATGAAGGACCTCCTTCTGCTAATGGCATTCCTGGCATTCACCATGTTATGGCACGTACAATCAAAGATGTTGTTTGTAGGGCAAAAACCATGCAGTCATTCAAGGTAAATAGAAAGGCAGGTTGGGATACTCACGGACTTCCTGTAGAATTGGGGGTTGAAAAATCTTTGGGAATCACAAAAGAAGATATTGGAAAGAAAATTTCTGTGGCTGAATATAATCAACGCTGCAAAACAGATGTCATGAAATATACCGATATGTGGGAAGATATTACCATGAAAATCGGTTATTGGATTGACATGCAACATCCATACATAACTTACGAAAATAAATACATTGAATCGCTTTGGTGGGCGCTGAAAGAATTGTTCAACAAAGGATTGCTATATAAAGGTTATACAATTCAACCCTTCTCTCCCGCTGCCGGAACCGGACTCAGTTCACATGAACTAAATCAACCGGGATGCTACAAAGATGTGGTTGATCTGACTTGCATTGCACAATTCAAAGTTGTAAGAAACGATCTTTCGGAAAAGTTTTTTGACCAATTAGACAGCGATTTGTTTTTCTTGGCTTGGACTACTACACCCTGGACACTGCCTTCGAATACCGGCCTGGCATTGGGCAAAAATATTGAATATTCATTCGTCCGTACTTTTAATGCATACTCACATAAGCCTGTGACTGTCATTCTTGCCACAGAACTTATGAATAAATATTTTCATACAGAAAATAGTCATATCGCATTAGATGCCTATAATCCTGGTGAAAAAATAATCCCTTTTAAAGTGGTAAAATCTGCGTTGGGGTCTGATTTAGCTGGTCTTCGATACGAACAATTAATACCTTGGCATCAACCCGAAGATGGCGATTCTTTTAACACAGTTCTTGGCGATTTTGTTTCAACACAAGATGGCACTGCCATCGTTCATATCGCTCCAAGTTTTGGCGCAGATGACTTTCAAATGCTCAAATTGCATGGTTTGGGAAATCTGACTTTGGTGGATCGGCAAGGAAAATTTGTTGAAGGCTGTGCTAACTTCTCAGGTCGATACGTGAAAAACGCTTACGACAATAATCTTTCGGAAAAAGACCCAAGTGTAGATGTTGATATTGTGGTCATGTTGAAGCATCAAAACAAATGTTTTAAGAGCGAAAAGCACACGCACTCTTATCCTCACTGCTGGAGAACCGATAAACCGATATTATATTATCCACTCGATTCCTGGTTTATCAAAACGTCCTCAGTCAAAGAACGTTTTGTTGAATTGAACAAAGAAATAAACTGGAAACCGGAAAGTACCGGAACGGGGCGATTCGGTAAATGGCTCGAAAACTTACAAGATTGGAATTTGTCACGTTCCCGCTACTGGGGAACCCCGCTTCCATTGTGGGTGAGCGAAGACGGTGAAGAAAATTTATGTATAGGTTCCGTCGAAGAATTGAAGAATGAAATAGAAAAATCTATTGCAGCGGGTTTTATGACAGAAAATCCATTGAAGGATTTCCAGCCTCATAATTTTTCCAAGGAAAACTACGATCATTTTGATCTCCATAAACCTTTTGTCGATCAGATCGTTTTGGTCTCGGCAAGTGGAAAAAAACTTCATAGAGAATCCGATTTGATTGATGTTTGGTTCGATTCTGGCTCTATGCCTTTTGCTCAAATTCATTATCCATTTGAAAATAAGGAAATTTTTAAAAATTATTTTCCCGCTGATTTTATTGCCGAAGGTGTTGATCAAACGAGAGGATGGTTTTTTACCCTCCATGCATTATCGAGCATGTTATTTGATTCAGTAGCATTTAAAAATGTTGTTTCAAATGGTTTGGTTTTAGACAAAGTTGGGCTAAAAATGTCAAAAAGATTAGGCAATGCTGTGGATCCCTTTCAATTGATCGACAAATTTGGAGCAGATCCCATTCGTTGGTATATGATTGCCAACGCACCTGCTTGGGACAATCTTAAGTTTGATACCGAAGGGGTTGAAGAAGCCAAAAGAAAATTCTTTGGAACGCTTTACAATACTTATTCCTTCTTTGCATTATATGCCAATGTGGATGGATTTTGTTATTCAGAAGCAGAAATTGAGCACAGAGAAAAGCCGGAAATAGACCGTTGGATTCTATCCTTGTTGAATACGCTCATTCAAGATGTTTTAAACGCATACAATCAATACGAATTAACCGATGCTGCCAGAGCCATTCAGACTTTTGTTTCAGATCATCTGAGTAACTGGTATGTGCGCCTCAACCGCAAACGTTTTTGGGGTGGTCAGTACGATAATTATAAAATAGCAGCTTTTCAAACCTTATATCAATGTCTTGAAACGGTTGCTATGATTGCATCTCCCATTGCACCTTTCTTTATGGACAAACTTTTTCGAGATTTAAACGATGTTGCAAAAAGAAAATCTGCCGAAAGTGTTCATTTAACCATTTTCCCTTCGGTGAACGAAAAACACATTGACAAGAGTTTGGAGGAAAGAATGGATATAGCCCAAAAAATATCTTCATTGGTTTTAAGTCTAAGGAAAAAAGAAAATATCAAGGTTCGTCAACCGCTTCAAAAAATACTTATTCCTATAATAGATAATTCATTATCTCATAAAATAGAAGCAGTCAAAGACATTATTTTAACAGAAGTAAATATTAAAGAAATCAATTATATTTCGGATACGGAAGGTGTTTTGATTAAGAAGATCAAGCCGAATTTCAAAACATTGGGGCCCAAATACGGAAAACTAATGAAAGAAATTCAAACGGAAATTTTGAAGTTCTCGCAAAAAGATATTCAGGCGTTTGAAAAAGAAGGTAAGTACAAATTGACCATTCAGCAACAGGAAATAGAAATAGTCAAAGAAGATTGCGAAATTCTATCTGAAGATTTGCCGGGATTATTGGTCGCAAGCGAAGGTAGTTTAACCGTTGCATTGGATATTCATATCACAGAGGAATTAAAAGATGAAGGTTTTGCAAGGGAACTAATCAATCGAATTCAAAATTTACGCAAAGATAGTGGTTTTGATGTGACGGACAAAATTGAATTGTTCATTAAAAAACATGAAGTTATTATAGGCGCAGTTCAGAATTTTGGAGATTTCATTGCAGCGCAAACACTTGCAAAAAATATTCAGTTTGTGGATTTTGTGGAACCCCAAGACAGTAAATTATTCATCAAAGAAACCGAGATGGATGATGAAATTCTTATTATGATTGGAATAAAAAAGATTGAACAAGTATAATAATATCGAAAATCAATAGTTTAGGCAAGGGGATGAATCTTTCATTTCGCTTATTAATGATAATACCATAACTTTGCATTTTAAATTTAATCAATTAACGGATATGGCAAAAGTGGAAAAGGAAAAAGAAAAGACGAAGTATTCAGATGAAGAATTGTTGGAATTTAAAGAAATCATCATGAATAAGCTTGAAAAAGCAAAGCATGATTACGAAATTCTAAAAAATTCCATTAATCAAAGTGATGGAAATGATATCAGTGATACATCTCCAACATTCAAGGTTTTGGAAGAGGGAGCTTCTGTTTTGTCGAAAGAAGAGGCAGGTCGCTTGGCACAACGCCAATCTCAGTTCATTCAGCATTTGCAGGCTGCATTGATCAGGATTGAAAATAAAACTTATGGTATTTGCAGGGAAACCGGTAAATTGATACCCAAAGAACGTCTTAAGGCAGTACCCCACGCAACCCTCTGCATTGATGCGAAGAAAAAGTAATGGATCATTTGTTGGATTATTAAACTAAATAAAATGTCTTTGTTAAAAAAATCAGTATTGATCATTTTTCTTGTTCTTTTGGCCGATCAGATATTAAAGATTTGGGTAAAAACACACATGATTTTAGGTCAGGGTGAACCCCTATTGGGTAATTGGTTCATCCTGCATTTTACAGAAAATCCGGGTATGGCATTTGGCATGCAATTCGGTGGTATGACAGGAAAAATACTCCTCAGTGTATTCAGATTGGTTTTTTCTGTAGTTATTTTTGTTTATATCCTGAAACTAATTAGAACAAAAGCGCATCCTTGGTTTATTTATTCTCTTTCGCTTGTTTTTGCAGGAGCTGTAGGAAATATCATCGACAGTGCATTTTATGGAATGATTTTCAATAAAAGTCACCATCAAATTGCAACGCTTTTTCCTCCCGAAGGAGGTTATGCAGGATTTCTGAAGGGGCATGTGGTCGATATGCTTTATTTTCCGGTAATTGAAGGTCGTTTTCCTGAGTGGTTTCCTTTTTGGAAAGGAGAAGCTTTTACTTTCTTTCAACCGGTTTTTAATATCGCTGATTCTGCAATTACCATAGGTGTATTCATCATACTTATTTTCCAAAAGAGATTTTTCCAATCTACGAAATTGGAAGAGAAAAGAGCTTGAGCAATTTTTCGAATTTCATAGATTTGGATAAAAAAAAAAGAGAGGCTACCTTTCACAGTAGCCTCTTACACCATACAACTTATAAAACCAACCAGAATTGCAAAATTTATTTTTTGAAGTGTCTAACTTTAATCCTAATTTATCTTACGAGGCTTGTTAATGATTTGTTTCAGAATTGTTATTTATTTTAAAAATTTTTCTTCGTAATTATACTTGAACAGGTTTTCATCAGTTTTATTATTAATTCTGAATTTCTATAAATTGTTTCAATATATCGATGATGAGAAAAGTTGCATTGCTATACCTGTTTTCATTGCTTTCTCTTTCGGTCTTTTCGCAAAAAGTATTCAAAGTAAAATATGAATCACAGGCCGATGTGAAAGTATATATTGTAAATTACGAATCGCAAGCCGATTTATGTGTGTATTATGTTAATTATGAATCACAGGCGAACAAACCGGGTTTGTGGTACAAAGTTGATTACGAATCACAGGCAGATAAAAAGATCTATTTTGTCAGTTATGAATCGCAAGCCGATGTGAAGATTTACATTGTTGATTATGAATCACAAGCGGGTTGGAAAGATCATTCCAAAAGACATTATTTTGATTTTTAGCACAAATCAGCACCTAAGTAATGAATAATTAATAATGAACAATGAATAATTCTTCTACTTCGTTATAATTAGGTGTTTGTAAAACCATTTGGTCTATATTATTTATTTTTTTTCACTTATCAGTATATCACAAAAAAATATCGAAAGAACTTTCATGGACTATATAGGGATAAGTTGTCAAATTGTATCTATTGAAAGTATCATTTGAATTGAAAATTCGATTTTGCATTATTTTCAAAATAAAAAAGATACTTTTGCAAAGCATTTAACTTTTTTATAATATGATTAGCGGATCAGAAATATTTTTAGTTGTTCTCGTTGCATTACTTCTTTTTGGTTCGAAGCAATTGCCAGATATTGCCAAAGGATTGGGCAAAGGAATGTCGGAATTTAAAAAAGCAACTGATGACATAAAACGGGAATTTACCCGCGAAACGGAAGACATAAGAAAGGATATAGATCAAGTTAAAAATATATATACCAATCAAATAAATGAGATTTCGGAACCGGTTCAAAAAGCCATTGATTCAGGGACAGATGCAATTAATAAGGAAGCTGAAGGCTTCAAAGATCAAATAAAAAATATTTAGCATGATCCAGATAAGCGGATTAAATAAAAGTTTTGGGGATTTGAATGTTCTCAGCAGCATTGATTTGAGCATAAAGAAGGGCGAAATCGTTTCTATTGTTGGACCGAGTGGAGCAGGAAAAACCACCTTGCTTCAGATCATTGGAACTTTGATGAAACCGGATTCTGGGCAAATCGTTATCTCTGGAACAGAGGTTACTGCATTAAAAGACAGGCTTTTGTCTCGATTTAGAAATATCCACATTGGCTTTGTTTTTCAATTTCATCAATTGTTACCCGAGTTCACAGCATTAGAAAATGTATGCATTCCTATGATGATCAAAGGGAAATCTTTGCGGGAATCAGAAAAACGTGCCAATGAACTTCTTAATTTTCTCAATTTATCCTCTCGTACCACGCATAAACCATCTGAGTTGTCGGGTGGCGAGCAACAACGTGTTGCAGTTGCAAGAGCGCTTATGAACCAACCCGATGTAATTCTTGCCGATGAACCCAGCGGAAACCTTGACTCTAAAAACAAGCAGGAATTGCATGAGCTTTTTTTCAAACTTCGGGACGAATGGAGTCAAACTTTTGTCATTGTGACCCACGACAATTCACTTGCGACCATGTCCGATAGAATCATTGCCCTGAGAGACGGGAAGGTCGAAAAGTAGTCACTACTTCATTCCATTCCTAAATTGCTCCTTCAATATTTTTTTCAATGACAGTTTTTTTTTAAAATTGTCAAATTTTTAAAAGTGAACAGATGAATAACGAATTAGCATATCAGAAGTTAGAGGCTTATATTCAGGAAGCGCTCAAGGCCGGTGGCGAAGGTAAAATTGCAGATCAGCATAAAAAAGGAAAACTCACAGCAAGAGAAAGAATTAAACTCTTGGTTGATCGGGATTCTTTTCAAGAATTGGGCATGTTTGTTTCGCATCGAACCAGCGATTTTGGTCTCGACAAACAGAAACCTCTTACCGATGGTGTAATCACAGGAATAGGTACTGTTAATGGTCGTCCTGTTTACATCTTTTCTCAGGATTTTACAATTTTTGGCGGTTCATTGAGTGAAGAACATGCAAAAAAAATTGTCAAAATTTTGGAGCTGGCCATGAAAAATGGCGCACCAGTAATAGGACTCAACGATTCGGGCGGTGCAAGGATACAAGAAGGCGTCTTGTCCCTTGCCGGATATGCCGATATTTTTTATAGAAATACGCTGGCATCCGGGGTTATTCCGCAAATCTCAGCCATTATGGGGCCTTGTGCCGGTGGCGCTGTTTACTCTCCAGCTATCACAGACTTCAATATCATGGTTGAAAACACCTCCTATATGTTTGTGACGGGGCCCAATGTGGTCAAGACTGTTACACACGAAGAAGTAACTTCAGAAGATCTGGGTGGTGCTGTGGTGCATTCTACAAAATCAGGTGTGGCACATTTTACCGCCGCAGACGAAATTGAAGCGGTAGAAAAAATCAAAAGGTTATTATCCTATCTTCCTCAGAATTGCGATGAAATGCCGTTGGATCTCACCTACGAACCTGCTGATGAAATGCGTCCAAAACTCAACGAAATTGTTCCCGAAAATAAAAACCAACCTTATGATATGCATGAAATCATTGCCGAAGTGATTGATGCTGATTCATTTTTCGAAGTACATAAAGGTTTTGCCGACAATATTATTACAGGCTTTGCCCGTTTGGCTGGAAAAAGTATTGGTCTTGTTGCAAATCAACCTGCTGTTTTGGCAGGGGTTCTGGATATTAAGTCATCAATTAAAGCGGCAAGGTTTGTCAGATTTTGTGATTCTTTCAACATACCACTGGTTGTATTGGTGGATGTTCCGGGATTTCTTCCAGGAACGGATCAAGAGTGGAATGGCATCATCGTGCATGGAGCGAAGTTATTGTATGCATTCTGCGAGGCAACAGTTCCTCGTATGACAGTAATCGTTCGCAAAGCTTACGGTGGCGCTTATGATGTGATGAATTCCAAGCATATTGGTGGTGATTTCAATTTTGCATGGCCTTCGGCTGAAATTGCTGTTATGGGAGCCAAAGGAGCAGCCGAAATTATTTTTAAAAAGGAAATCAGCGAATCGGCAAATCCTGAAGAAACGCTAAAGAGCAAAGAATCTGAATACAACGAGCTTTTTGCAAATCCCTACATCGCCGCATCACGAGGGTATATAGACGAAGTCATTAAGCCAGAAAAAACCAGACAAAGATTAATTCGAGGGCTTAAAGCTCTTGAAAATAAAGCCGATAAACTTCCAAGAAAAAAACATGGAAATATTCCTTTGTAAGTAAAGAACTCCTGAACAGCGCAAACTACCCACAATTGTTATAGGTTTGCGAATAGATTTTGATAAACTTCTGAAAAGTAATCAGAGCTTCAGGAGTTCCCAAATTTTATATAATATTGGTGCAACTGCATCAAAATGACAATCCAATAATATAAAAATATTCTATCTTTGTGATTGAAATTAAATGGTAAAACATGAAATTCAAGCAAATTCCAATTTCAGATGCATTGAAAAAAACTTTTCAAAAGCAAAGGTTGAATTATTATGTAATTTTTTTCAATCTCAAAGAACAAAATCTGCAAGCAATTTTCTTAAAGCTCCCGCAAGCATTTGGGTAAATACTTCACTTTTGCCATGATCAAAATCTTTGAATAGATGAAACTTGAAAATTTAAAACCGAAGAAATCCCTTAATAAAACAAATCTTTAGCAATACTTAAAACGTGAAGATATTGATTTATTTAAGAAAACTTGAAGAACTTGTTTATAAGCTTTATGAATAAACATCTAAAGAAATTTAAATAATTGAAAAAGAGTGTATATAATCTGTTGAAACATAAAAAGACAGTTGAAAATTCAGAATGCCGCTTTATTTTTAGTTTAGAAATCATCAGAATAAGTTATTTTTGAACACTAACAAATTTTTGCAATGAAAAGAAAAAAAGTACTTCGGATTTTATTCATCGTCATGGGGCTGATGATTTTATTTGCCGTCATTGGCAAACGAGCAGGATGGTTTGGTAAAGGAATCGTTTATAAAGTTGCTGCTGAAAAACCAATGAAAAGGACAATCACCGAAATTGTTACTGCCAATGGTAAAATTCAACCTACAACTTATGTCAAAATAAGTCCTGACGTTTCTGGCGAAATCGTTGAGCTTTTGGTGAAAGAAGGGGATGAAGTCAAGAGAGGGCAATTACTCCTCAAAATTGCACCTGATTTGTACGAATCCAATTTAAAAAGACTTCAGGCTGGTGTGAATCAGTCGATGGCCAATCATTTGAATTCCAAAGCCCGTCTTACACAAGTGAGAGCGCAATTCAAGCAGGTAGAATTGGCCTATAATCGCAGCAAAAAATTATTTGAAAGTGGTGCTATTTCGCAAGCAGAATATGAGAATTCGCTATCACAATATGAAATGGCTAAGGCCGATGTGGAGGCATCAGAACAAAGTGTTTCGGCTGCAGTTTATACAATTCAAAGCGCACAGGCAGGTTTTAGTGAAGCGCAGGAAAACTTAGCCAGAACATCTGTTTACGCACCGATGGATGGTGTGGTTTCATCTCTTAAAATAGAAAAAGGCGAAAGAGTCGTTGGAACAGTGCAATTCTCGGGTACTGAAATGCTTCAGATTGCCGATATGAATTCTATTGATGTTGTAGTAGATGTGAATGAGAATGATATAGTTCGGGTTAATTTAGGCGATACCGCACTTGTTGAAATTGATGCCTATTTAGGACGCTTTTTTAAGGGAATTGTTACTGAGATTGCCAGTTCTGCGAAGAGTGCTACTGTGGCTTCTTTGGATCAGGTAACTAATTTTGAGGTAAAAATTCAACTTTTAAAAGATTCCTATAAAGATTTGATTCCGGCAAATAATCCCAAGTATTTTCCATTTCGTCCCGGGATGTCTTCTACAGTTGACATTCAAACAAATACGAAACATAATGTACTTTCCTTACCTATTCAGGCAATCACTACGCGTTCCGATAGTTTTATTCAGAGTACCAACACAATGAATCAAGTAGAAAGAAAGGATGCGCAGTTTAAAAAAATAGACAAAAACGAATCGATGGCAAAAGGCAAATCGAAAAGCGATTTGAAAGAAGTTGTATTTGTTACGGATAAGAACATGGCAAAAATCAGAGAGGTGAAAACGGGGATTCAGGATGCAAATTACATCGAAATTTTGTCGGGGCTTTCAGAATCTGACAATATCATCACTTCGCCCTATAGTGCCATTTCAAAATTACTCAAGGATGGTTCACTTATTTTGCTAACAGATAAAGACAAAGTTTTTGAAGGAAAAAATAAATAAACGTTTCTAATGGCTTACATCATAAACATTGAAACTTCTACGGAAGTATGTTCGGTTGCACTATCTCATAACGAAGAAGTTATGAGTATTATCGAGAATCATGATGGCAAATCGCACGCAAGTCATTTAAGTTCATATATCGATCAGGTTTTGGAGGAAAGCAAAATAAAATACTCGGATCTATCTGCAATTGCAGTTGGAAAAGGACCAGGTTCATATACGGGTTTGCGCATCGGAGTTTCTACTGCAAAGGGAATGGCGTATGGATTGAATATTCCTCTCATTTCAGTTTGCTCACTGAAAACAATGGCATCTTTTGCTTTTAATTCTTCAACAAATCTTATTGAGGATAAGGTATTGCTTTGTCCCATGATGGATGCCCGCAGAATGGAGGTATTTACAACGTTATATGACAATCATTTGAATCAAATCAAAGATATTTCTGCTGAAATAATCCTCGAAGATTCATTTCAAGAAGAATTAGCTTCCCACAAGATTCTGTTTTTTGGAAATGGCGCTGAAAAATGTAAGGTAAGTATTCAACATCCCAATGCACATTTTATCAATGGAATTTTTCCTTCTGCTAAGTATATGACGAAGCTTTCTTTTCGTTTATATGAAGAGAAGGTTTTTGAGAATCTTGCATATTTTGAACCTTTTTACCTGAAAGATTTCATAGCCATAAAAGCGAAAAATCCTTTTCAAAAACTATAAGTTTAAACTTTAATCATTTTATTATGAAAATCAAAAATATTTTCTCGATTTCCTTGTTGGCTTTTGTTTTAGTGTTTTCTTTTGCTTGCAAATGCCCCATTATTGATGATGTTACAACATCGCTCGAATCAACATCCAGAAATTGGAAAATTGATGCCTGCTGTGAAAGTAGTTTTGACCTGAAAAGCAATGGTGCAACAAAAACATTCAATGTCATTATGCCTTTGGCCGATGAGTTTGATGTTGTATCAACTTCTCGCAGAGGAAAATGTGTGGAAGGACGAAATGAGCGCTTTGACAGGGTTTATACTGCAAGCGACAATACAAAATTTAGCATAAAAATATATCCCTATACACACGGCGATGAAATTTCGGTTGAGGTGAATGGTTTATTTTTTACTTACAATTTCCAAAAACAATTATTGATTTATATGAAAGTTTTGGAATACTCGAAAAGTAAAACCTATTATTCGGATGGTAGTGTTAAAGGGGATGAAATTGCTTCGACTTTAAAATTTTATACCAATTTTGATATCAACGGAAAAATCTATGAGAATGTGATGCATTTCCAGCTTCGTGATTTTGCCGAACGTTTAACGAGTTCTACAACCACAGATATTTATATAGCCCAACACAATGGATTGGTTAAGTACCGTCTTTTTGGTGGTTTGGAGTTTGTGCGGGAGTAATTTCAAAACGAAAATATTTGTTGTTATGAAGATTAGAAAAGCTGCTTTTAGTGGAAAGTTTTATCCCAATAATGCTAAGGATCTGAAAAATTTGATCGAAAAGATTTTGATAAAAGAGAAAAACAATATCGCACTTAAATATGCCAGTGAAAATTTCATTGGCGGTATCGTTCCTCATGCAGGTTATGTTTATTCGGCTTATCAGGCTGTTCACTTTTTTAAAATTGCGCAGGAAGCTGGACGAAAATTTCAAACAATAATAATCCTCAATCCCAATCATACTGGTTATGGCGCTGATATTTCTCTGGACGAAAATGATGCATGGAACAGTCCTTTGGGCGATTTGATGATTGATTCAGAGTTTTATGCTTTGTTGCCTTTCGATAAATCGGAAATTTCTCATAAATACGAGCATTCAGGTGAAGTTATGTTGCCGCTTTTACAATATTTCCTAGGGAGTGAAATTCAGATTGTTCCGATAACGATAATGAAACAATCGTATGAGAATTCAAAAAAAATTGCTCAGGCAATTTTTCAAGCAAATGCTCAATTAAAAAAAGAAATTCTGATCATTGCGTCTTCTGATTTTACTCACTTCGAAAGCCCCGAAAAAAGAAAAACACTTGATGATTATGTGATCAACAATATCTTCCAATTTAATACACAAGGGGTTTATTCTGAAGTAAAATCGAGAAATATTTCTGTCTGTGGCTACGGCCCGATTATGACTTTGATGGAATATGCTAAAATGGTTTTCAACATCCCTCAATGTGTTATGCTGAAAAGGGGACACTCTGGTGAAGTACATCAAAGTTCTGAAGTGGTTAACTATATCAGTATGCTTTTCTTCGAAAATAAAGCGACAAAAATCTGAAGCAATTATTTGCTTCCTTTGTTCTGAAAATTATCTTTGCAAAAGAATTATAAATAACACAAGAATTTTCATTATGTATAGAACGAATCACTGCGGAGAATTGCGCATGGCGGATGTCAACAAAGATGTTGTGTTGGCTGGGTGGGTACAAAAAAACAGAGGTTTTGGTGGAATGACTTTTATCGACTTGCGCGATCGATATGGTATCACACAACTGTTTTTTGACCAAAACACAAACGCCGAATTATGTGAAAGGGCTTCAAAATTAGGTCGCGAATTTGTCATTCAAATTCATGGCAAAGTTTTAGAAAGAAGTAACAAAAATCCCAACATTCCTACAGGTGAGATAGAAATTGCCGTGAGTGCCCTTAACATCCTCAACGAATCTGACATACCACCATTTACTATTGAAGATGAAACAGATGGAGGAGAGGATCTTCGAATGAAATACCGTTATCTCGACTTGCGAAGAAATCCAATTCGGAGAAATCTGGAACTCCGACATCGTTTAGCCATTGAAACACGCAATTTTCTGGATAAGAAGCAATTTATAGAAGTTGAAACTCCTGTACTTATAAAGTCAACCCCTGAAGGGGCACGCGATTTTGTGGTTCCTTCCCGGGTGAATGAAGGTCAGTTTTTCGCTTTGCCTCAATCTCCCCAATTGTTTAAGCAATTGCTTATGGTTTCGGGCTTTGATCGTTATTATCAAATCGTAAAATGCTTTCGCGATGAAGATCTACGAGCCGATCGTCAGCCTGAGTTCACGCAAATTGACTGCGAAATGTCTTTTGTGGATCAAGATGACATTTTGAACCTTTTTGAAGAATTGGTCAAGCATCTTTTTAAAGTTTGCAAAAACATTGATATCGATCAGGCATTTTTGAAAATGCCATATACCGAAGCTATAGAGTATTATGGCTCTGATAAACCAGATTTGCGATTTGATATGAAGATTTGCGAAATAACAAGTCTGGTCAAAGGAAAAGGATTCAAAGTGTTTGAAGATGCTGCATACATAGGTGGAATTTGTGTAAAAGGTGCTTCTGAGAAATCCCGAAAAGAACTGGACGATTTGACTGAATATGTAAAACGCCCGCAAGTTGGCGCCAAAGGTTTGTTTTATGCGAAATGGCAAAACGATGATACAATTAAATCCAGTGCTGATAAGTTTTTTACTCAGGAGGATTTCAAATCTTGGGCGCAAAAAATGAATGCAGAAAAAGGCGATTTAATGTTGTTTATTTCGGGGGAAAAGGATTCCGCACTTAAAATATTGGGTGAACTAAGGCTGGAAGTTGCCCGACGCGAAAAATTAATGAAAGATGGCGTTTTTGTTCCCTTGTGGGTTGTCGATTTTCCTTTGTTTGAATGGGACGCTCAAACAAACAGATATTACGCTATACATCACCCTTTTACAGCACCCAAAGCTGAGCATATTGACTTGCTCAATCAAAATCCTGCATCTGTGTATGCAAATGCTTATGATTTGGTTATCAATGGCGTTGAAATTGGTGGCGGATCTATACGGATTCATAACAATATTTTGCAACGGAAAATATTTGAAATTTTGGGCTTTACGGAAGAACAAGCGCAGGAACAATTTGGTTTTCTTCTTGGGGCTTTCAAGTATGGTGCTCCACCGCACGGTGGAATAGCTTTTGGCTTCGATAGGCTTACAGCTATTTTAGCTGGTTGCGACACAATTCGCGATGTGATTGCATTTCCCAAAAACAATGCAGCCCGCGATATGATGATTGATGCCCCTTCAGAAATATCTGTTGAGCAGCTTAAAGAACTGGCTATTCAGGTAGTTAAGAGTGAATAAAAATAAGATTAAATAAACTAAAAACAAAAACAATGTCACGCAAGATTATCAAATTTTTCCTAATGATTGTAACAGTTCTTACTGTCAATCTTTTGACCGATTACCTCGTAAATTACCTGATGGAATTTAAGGATAAAATGAATCCCTTGTATGTCACTGCGATTGGAATGTTGATCAGCGTTGTCATTTTGGTTCCGGCCTTTAGCTACATCGATAGTTGGATGGGAGTCATTATTAAAAAGATGCTGCAAAGCGGAAAGCATTTTTTCGGCAAGACTTTTGGAGTTTTCTTATTTTTTGTTGTAACGCTATTTATTCTTTATTGTATTTATGCTGCACAATGGTTCGATATAAATGTTCCCAAAATGATTTTCCATAGATAAGCTGAAATGTGCAAATGTGCCTACATGAAAGTTTATGCAGATTCGATTTGAAAAAAGTCCTTTGGACAAAATAAATGGAAAAACCGACCTCAAAAAATTGGTTTGTGTGCGTATTCCCCATTGGAATAAGCGTCTGAAAATATTTTCACTTAATAGTAAAACGCTGATTATATGATGTTTGTAAATATATGATAAGGTATATATAAATTAGTATAATAAACAGACCAAATGTCAAAGAAAATAAGTTATAGTGACGAATTAAAGAAATTAAAGGAATATTTAAAAAGCGAAAGTAATGAAGACGCTAAACGTCCTTTGCTATATCCATTATTTAAAAAAATATTTGGTGAAAATTTTTTAATTGAATCTGATGCTTGTGGAGCGGACGTTTATATTGAGGGGAAAATTGTTGTTGAAGCTAAAACTGATTCTAACAACTGGCTCGAAGGATTTTACCAAGCCTTGCATTATCATAAGAAATTTGGTTTGGCTTACTCAATGATAATTGTTATTGCAAATCGCTTTATTGGTATTTGGAAAGCAAATAAAATTCCAGAATTATCTGTGATTTTATCCCATTCATCCGATGCAAATCTTGCCCCAAATAAAATTGGAAAGGAAAATGCAAAAAAAACTACCACTTCAGCAAAGAGAGAGATTCAAAATTCAGCAATTTACTGGTTAGAACCGAAAGATTTGGGAGGTAATTTTTTTAAAGGGGAAGGAAAAAGTCTTGATTACGAAATATATGAAATCTTAAATATTTTAAAAAACACGGATTCAGAACGGATTCAAATCAATACACATAGTTTTATTCAATCCATAGAGTATTTTAAAAAGTTTTTCGAAAATCCAATTGATGCAATTCATTGCTTTTATTCAATTGTAGCTTACTGGGACATTACCAGCACTGTTGCAGTAAATGAATATATGCCACAATCTTTTCAAGTAATCGGATTTAAAGGACACAAGTTAAGCGTGCCAGTATTTTATAATCAAAAATATTATCTGGAACTAAATAAATATATTGAAAGTCATTATATTTACTATCTTGCATAAACTAAATTTAGGGAAATGAAAACACTAACAATAAAAATAAATGACAGTCAAAGTATTGATTTTTTGATTGAACTGTTAAGTAAGTTTTCATTTGTAGAAGAAATTGAAACAGAAACAATACAAATGAAAATTCAGTCAATTCAAAGTTCTTTGCCCATTCGTCCTGCCTCTGGCAAACCTTCGATAAGCGATTTTGCAGGAATGTGGCAGGATAATCCAAAAACACTTGAACAAATTCGCAATAAGGCATGGAAAAGAACTATGTAATGTGTGATACCAATATTTTTATAAATTGGTTCAACAATGATAAAATTACTATTGAAAAGCTTGAGAAAATTGGACTTGATAGAATTGCAATTTCTGTCATTACTCTTATGGAATTGATTGAAGGCGTTGATAACAAAGAACAATTACAAAAGCTTAAAAAGAAAATCAAACACTATGCAATTGTTGATTTCACAAAAGAAGTATCTACGCTTTCGTTGCAATTGGTCGAAAACTATAAATTGAGCCATAATATTCAAATTCCAGACGCAATAATTGCAGCAAAAGCAGTGATTTATAAGATAAAATTGTTTACATACAACACAAAGGATTTTAAATATATACCAAATATTGAACTACTGTAATTTATTGCAAATAAATAAGTTGCCAACATCACACAGAGCACCAACCGCAAAAAGCGGTATGCACCTGTATGAATTCGGCATTTAGGCAAGAGGCAGAATATTTGCATGTTACAAATAATGAATAACTTGTAATTCTGTTTAGGGCTTGTGTATGGTGCAGCCATTGCAGGTCAAAGACTTCGGGATAATGTATCTGAGGCTGAGGTTTTCTTAACCTGCGACCTGGAACAAAACTGTGAGGGGATGTTCTTTATAATCAAAACAAATCTTTATATTACAAGTATTTGTAAATTATTTGAACATCGAATGATTATGAAAGTTGGTTAGTGTGGCTTTTGAACTGTGTAACTCATACATCAAAATCTACAATAAATTTGATTCAGGAAATTAAGGGATTAATGGATAATTATATCGAAAAAATCAAAAGAACTTACCTTATGATGTATTCAAAGGACTTAGGTGAAAACTTGTTTAAGCATCCATATACAAAGATTGAATTTGTAATGAACGATTTACAAGTTAGTAAGCCTACTGCAACTCAATATTTAAACAATCTGATAAAGTTAGAAGTATTAAGAAAGGAAAAGTACTGTAAAACAAATTATTATATAAATAGACAAATCTATGGGTTATTTGTATAAGAGCTTTCAGGTAAAAAAATGACAAAATATTTACTTGACAAAGTTGTCAGATAGAAAAAATTGAAATATATTAACTTGATGAATAGCCATAAAAATTAAAATGCATACAACATTTGTCCATGCGGGCTATCGGGATTTGAAGCTTTGTGCGGTTTTACTTGCTCAAGTGCAGGTAGATAAATTGTACAAATGTAAAAGCAAATGCCCTCACGGCGCAAAGTTGCTTTTTGTTTATAAGCAATCGTAATACTATACAAAAGAAACGACTATACTTGCATTATGGAATTACATGAAATACGAAATTTAGAAGGTGCTATAATTATATTTGGTTATATGGTTTTATTCTTTGTCATCAAGATAATCATAAATAATACCTTAAAAGAAACACCACTTCAAAGAGTCATAAGAAAGTAATAATAGAAATTTTGCTTTTGTTTACAACAATTTATGCACTAATTTTGTTTTTTGGGATATGGGGATTAAAACAAAATGAAATAGCCGCATTTGTGACTAAATTTCTAACAGCTACTGGTATTGCTTTTTTTGCGCTGTGGTCATTGCTCTCCAATATCACATCGAGTATAATACTCTTTTTTAATAACCCTCTGAAATTAGGTAACATAATCAAAGTTTTAGGTAAAGAATATCCATTTGAAGGAGAAATTTCTGAAATAATATATTTCTTTGTTCACTTGAAGGCAACAAGTGGAGAGACATTAACAATTCCAAATTCTATGATTTTTCAAAAGTTAATATCCGTAATTGTAAAACAAGCAAAGTCATGAAGCAAATTTATTGTGCTGTTTTTTTTTTACTAATCACTATTTATTTGTAATACTAAAATTTGGAAATTAGAATACATAAAAGGCGAAATAAAATTTAATTCACGGTTAAAAACTAAAAACAAAAAGTATTAAAGTTATGATATTGCTAGCGACAGATTTTTGGAGTTTTTTTGATGCCCATCATATTATTGAGTGGGGAGGCTTATTTTTAGTTTTAGCTGTCATATATATTGAAACGGGATTTCTTCTAGGATTAGTACTTCCCGGTGGGGACTATATGCTTTTTGCCGCTGGCATATTCTGCGGCACACATTACTTGGATATTCCTTTAATTTGGCTTGTTTTACTACTCATTGTTGCTGCGTTTTTGGGCGATCTTACGGGATTTTATCAAGGGAAATGGTTAGGCGAAAAAATTTTCACCAAAAATAAATCACGATTTTTTAAGCCTGAGTATCTTGATAAAGGCACAGTGTTTTATAAAAAATTTGGGGTAATGGCTTTTATACTTGGTCGATTTATGCCAATAATTCGAACAATGGTACCAATGATTGCAGGAGCTACAGCAGTTCCGTTTAAAAAATTTTTACTTTTCAATTTGTTAGGAGCTGTTGTCTGGATAGGAACACTTGTACCACTTGGTTATTATATTGGTGATGCATATCCTGATGTGTTACAATATTCGGTTTACATAATGATAGTTTTTGTTGGCATCGCATCATTTCCAATGTTGAAGATAATGTTTTCTAAGAATAAAAAATTATGAGAAAATTTGAACGAAATATTGAAAATTTTATTTTTTTCAGTCGTTGGATACAATTACCTGTTTATTTAGGGCTTATTGTTGCTTCGGTAATGTATTCCATAAAGTTCATGCTACAATTGTGGCATCTGGTTAATAATTTTTCCATATTATCAGAAAACGGAATAATGCTATCAGTTTTAGGATTAATTGATATATCTTTGGTAATAAATCTCTTAGTAGTTGTTTTTATAGGAGGTTACTCAACCTTTGTAAGTAAAATGGAATTTAAAAATGAAACGGATAAACCACAATGGTTAAATAAGATAAATTCAGGTACTTTAAAAATAAAGCTTATTGTCTCGTTAGTAAGTATTTCAGGGGTACATCTTTTAGAAACATTTGTTGATATACACAATGTCCCTTTGCAAGATGCTTTGCTGCAAATTGGAATTCATTTGGTATTTCTTATTTCTGCGGTACTTTTAGCTTACGCAGATAAGTTAATGCATTCGAAGGATAGCAATAGCGAACAATTACAAAAACTAAATTAAGTTAGTAATAACAATACTTAGTAAATTCTAAAATTAAAAATAAGGAACTTACTGTAAGTGCATATTTTACTGGTCTCAAAAAAAACAATGAAATAATAAAGTAATTGAATGAAATAGTGAAAATTTTAGTATCACAAAAGCGATGAAACCAATTAAATGCTTATTCTTGCTAAATAATAATATTTCTAATTCGTTCTATATGAAAAAAAAATTTTTTACATTAATTTTTACATTTATTCTATTATGTTGGTCAGCATCAATAAAAGCTCAAGCTCTTATTGATTTGGAATCCGGTCTTGTTTTTACAGGATATAATGATGTTCGCATTCCGGGCGATAAGGGTTCATTCTTTTCTCTTAAAGATGATTTAATAGCTAAAACAAAAATCTTTTACCGTTTAAGAATGAGTTATACATTAAAATCTCGTCATTCACTTTCATTACTATATGCTCCTCTCGAAACTAAATCAGAAGGTAGTTTGGAAAATGATATTTTTTTTGAAGAAGTTTTATTTCCTGCCGATATTAAGCTTAACTTTACGTATAAATTTAATTCCTACAGGTTGACATACCGATACGATGTTATACAAAAGCCAAAGTTTGTGTTTGGTTTAGGGTTTACTGCAAAAATCAGAGATGCAAAAATTGCAATTTCTTCCTCTGGTCTTTCTGCAGTAAAAACTAATGTAGGATTTGTACCTATAATTAATTTCAGGTTTTTGTGGAAAGTTGATGATAAGTTTGGTCTGCTTCTGGATGGAGATGCACTTGCAGCTCCGCAAGGCAGAGCCGAAGATGTTCTGATTGCAGCAACATATAAGCTCTCCGAAAATCTTGGAATTAGCGCAGGATACCGCATTCTGGAGGGCGGTGCTGATAATGATGAAGTTTATAATTTTGCATTATTCCATTATGCAAGTTTTGGAATATCTTATACTTTTGTTAATAAAATTAGGTAAGATGAAATTAATAGTAAATTTCAAATAATAAGGTTATTAAAATATAGTAAAAGCACAAATCATAGTAAATTATGACAAAATACGAAAACATACAATGGCATTCCATTGATTACAATGAAGTTATTAATAACTTAGAGAGTTCTTCAAATGGACTAAAATCTGAAGAAGTCAAAAATAGACTTTTGAAATACGGGTACAACAAACTGAAAAGAAAAAGCAAAGATGGCATTCTTACTGTGCTTTGGAGACAAATCAACAATCCATTGATTTGGGTGCTTATTGGTTCAAGTACATTGGCTACTGCTTTGGGCAAAATAACCGACGGAATGGTTGTGCTTGCTGTTGTGCTAGTAAACTCAATGATTGGTTTTATACAGGAATATAAAGCTGGAAAAGCTATTGAAGCGCTCAGCAGCATGGTTCCAGAAAATGCTACAGTAATTCGCGAAGGCAATGTGATAACCATACCTGTTTCGGAAATTGTTCCCGGTGATATTGTTCAGGTGGCTGCCGGCGACCGCATACCTGCCGACATGAGAATAACACAGCAAAAAAATCTGCAAGTGGAAGAAGCCGCACTTACGGGTGAATCGGTACCTTCGCAGAAATCTATAGAAGCTGTTAACGTAGAAGCTGTAATTGGCGACAGAAAATGTATGGTTTTTAGTGGAACATTGGTAGTTTCTGGTACAGCTACCGCAGTAGTTGTAGGCACAGGCATGAATACCCAGCTTGGTAAAATCTCCGACATGATAAACGAAGCCGTAGATTTGGACACACCGCTTACTAAAAAGCTGGGAGTAATTGGCAAATATTTAACCATAGGTATAGTAACTATTACTGCTGTCATTATGATAATTGGCACTTTCCGCACTTTGGGGCAAGGAGTAATGTTATTCGAGGCACTTAAAGAAAGTTTGATTTTCGCCATTGCCTTGGCTGTAGGCGCTATTCCCGAAGGACTTCCTGCTGTAGTAACCATTGCTCTTGCTATTGGTGTGCAGCGAATGGCACGGCGAAAAGCCATTATTCGCAAGCTTCCTGCTGTTGAAACTCTAGGAAGCACTACGGTAATATGTTCCGATAAAACTGGCACACTTACCCGCAACGAAATGACTGTAAATGAGCTTTGGAACTCCAACCACTCTATTCATGTTACCGGAGTAGGTTACTATAAAA
>Ga0316607_1000138_pt1 | contig 29628 bp, 28 predicted proteins | sample MIS2016062E_MG_FD_207674 | JGI IMG/M metagenome (GOLD analysis project Ga0316607, IMG submission 207674) | Microbial mat bacterial communities from Middle Island sinkhole, Lake Huron, Michigan, United States - MIS.2016.062E | ecosystem: Environmental > Aquatic > Freshwater > Lake > Sediment...
ATTTATTTAATTATTTTTTTTTTAATAACCGTAATGTGGGAAATTGACTACAATATAACAAAAAACAACCCACAACGCGAAACTCGTGGAGTTAGTCGATCAAAGTGTGGTGATTTAATTACAGCCACGGTACCAGTTTCCTGAGCTTCTGCGATTATAATTCACGAATCTACCGACTCAATTGATCATTTTGATGGATTTGGTACGTTGGATTTTGTAGTTGGAATACGGGCATTTCAGTGAGGATGGGAGTACTATTATCCAAATAATTTAAAAATTAATTACACCATGTCAAATGAAAAAAATATACTACTCGGTAACGATAATTTAGTAAATAATGAATCGGATGAATTTATAATGTCTCAACATACCAAACAATTACTTATGAACAAAAACAAATCGATAAACATATTACCACTTTATTTGATCACTAACCCCGATTTGAATAAAGTTTATTTTAATATTAATAAAATGGGTAATTTTGGATTTTCAAAATTATGTATATACACGGCTTATAAATTTACGTTAAAAAATAAAGCAATTAACTACAATAATATTCTTAATTCTACAGTTAACTTAACTAATTTTAATGTAAAAAAGTTCATAAATCACTATAAAGTTGATACAACCAGCAGTTCGTCAAACTTTAAACAATTTAAATTACCAAACAATAAATCCATAAAATTATTTAAAAAAACGTACAATAAGTTTGATATTTTAAAATTTAATCAAACAGATAATTTACAATTTAATACAAATAAATTAGATTTATTAAATAACATGACACTGTATTCGATTAATTTTAAAACTTATACTGAAAATATTTGTAAACTTATTCAATTAAATCAAAAAAAATTAATTATAAATTGTGAAAATTTTATTAATTTTGATTTTTTAACATATTTAAAAATAACCAATTCATCATTAGATAATTTTATACGATTTGATAATGTCGTATCCGTTAAAAATAACATAACCAACTTATTTAATTATTTAAAAACTAATGAATATATCGAAACTATATTCAAGTTAAATAACGATAAATACAGTATTTTGGAAAAATATAATACAAATACTGCTGTTTTTAATTTAAAAAAACAAACAACAGATTTGATAGATAATTTTAATTTTTTAATGACAAATTATTTTGCTGATCTTGATTTTAAAAGATTGCAACAATCTGAGTTACTAGAGGATTTATATTGAGATTTTTACTTTACTGATTTAAATGTAGATGAAACTAACTCAATAATTAATAATATTCAAGAATTTCACTATTTATATAAGGGTTTTTATGAATTTGATAATAATCTGTTTTTTAAAAATTACCTAAATTATATAAATTGATATAAACTAAATATTAATTTTTTTAATGTATACCAAAACTCGATTATTAATACTGATAATTCGTATAAATTTTTAACACTTATAAGTAAAATTAATGTTTTTTTTGATTCTAGTTTTTTCATATTTAAACAAACCCACTTAACACATAACACTATTAATTTAAATACTCAAACAACCGATAACAAATTTAATAATATAATAAATAGTTCGTATATATTTAATAATTTTAGTAAATTTAACCAATACGGTATTTTAACAGCTTCATCGTTAATAAATACAACACAAATGAATGTAAAATTAAATTTAAATGTTAGTTTAGTTGATAATATTAAAAATTATAATATAATGAATAACTCGTTTTGAAAAGTTTTTAAATATTCGTATTACGATGACCGGGTTTTTTTAAATTCCATAAACTTCAGCTTTAATAATTTTAAATTACCTATTATAGACACACTCAATACTAACACAAATAGTATTATTAATAAAAATTTATCATATTTTACAAAAACATACAATTTAAATAAGTTTTTTTATAAATATTCTAATATTTATTTAAATAAACATTTAAATATGATTAATTTAATTTCATTTGACTTACCTTTTGATGTATCTAGTGAATGTGATATGTTCAAATATTCTTGAATCGATTGGTATAATTTTTATAATAAAAAAGAGACGAAATTTCAAGACTTAAAAGAATATAATTTAAACGGTTCAAAATTATTTTTTAATAAGTACGATTACGTATTTAACGATAATAATGATTTAATGGTAGTAGAAACTTATTTTAATAAGTTATTAAATAATCGAAAAAACTATACAAACATCTACAACTTTATCCCGTATTTATTAATAAAAAACAATTTAACCTCAAATTTAATAAATTTTAATGATATCTACTCACAACATGAAATTGTTAACGGCTTGGCTGATAATTTATTGGATATTTTGTTTTTTAAATATTGTTTCGCATTTGATAAATCAGTCAGTTTAATCGGACTAAATACATCAATATTGAATAATATAAATGGGTTTTTTTCGTATAATAAGAATTTTTTAAATACATTAAATAGTTGAAATAATTATAATAATTATATATTAATGTTAAATAATATTTTAATAAAAAGATCATTTTTATTAAAACAATTAGTTTTTAATAATTTAAATTATAATTATTTTAATCTTTACAACACCTCACTAACAGATAATATAATAATTGATTGGAAAACTAGTTTAGTAACAAATACAACCAGTATTCTTGAAGGTAACGCTTTTTTATTAAAATTAATTAAATTAGACAATTTTATGATTTTAGATTCGTACGATTTCTCTAAACTATTTAATTCTAATAAAAAAACTCAATACAATCATATGAGAAAATCTGTAAACAATATGTTACGTTTACAAAACGATAAAGCAGTATGTATGCCAACCGATACTAGAATTCAAATCCTAACGTGATCAAAAGATATTATTCACTCATGGGCTATACCGTCTGCAGGTATTAAAATAGATTGTATACCTGGATATTCTTCACATAAAGTCTTTAATCTAATTCTATCGGGTATTTATTACGGCCAATGTATGGAAATTTGCGGCAGATTTCATCATTGAATGCCTATCGTTGTATATTTTACACGACGGGACTTGTTTCTATTTTGATGTACAACGTTTTTAAATTCAAAAAAAAACGAATCTACAAATATTAACAAAAAAATAAAAAATATACAAATAAAAGTTAATTTAGATTAATTTCGCATAGTCGGAGCCTTTGTGATGAAATTGGTAGACATGCTAGGCTTAAAACCTAGTCCGCAAGGGTCTCGGTTCGATTCCGAGTAAAGGCATAATGTTAATATTAATTGATTTGTATTTTTTTGTTTCATATTCGTCTAGTTTTGTAGGTTTAGTGGTGGCAGTTTTATATCAAATTTTTTATTTTACATTAGCCACCTTTAAAGTCATAAGATACAGCACACATACCTACAGCACTCTAACACAAAATATCTTTTTATATAGGATTTTTTATTTCACAATATTTTCAATTTATACAAGTTTATTGAATTATAAAAACTATACTATTCAATTTTTTTACTCAAATATAACTTTTTCAGATTATCAATACAATATGTGTTTTATGTTATTGTTTTTTTTGATTATTTTATATTTAAATTTAAAAACTTATCTACTACAAACCTTTACGAATTTATACGAATACACTTGCATTTTATTAAGTTCTTGTTTATGGTTTATGGGTTTATTTATGGTTAATAATTTTATTATTTTTATTTTTTTTTTTGAATTATTGTCTTTATCGTTTTTAGTTATTTTAGCTTTATGTTTTAATACTAAAAATTTATTATTTTTTAAATATAATACTACAAGACAATTTGGTTTATTCAATGTATTCGTATATAGTTTTTTGTATTTATTTTGAATTTCATTTTTATCTATAATAAATTTATTTATTTTAGTTATATATATATTTACCGGTTTGTCAACACTCGACTTTAACATTTTTGATTTCGTAACGTTATATGTTTTATATAATCTCGACATAACGTTAATAGTTAAATTTTTTTTTATATGACTTTTGTATATGATCTCTTTTTTTTTAAAGTTAGGTATAGTACCGTTTTTTGTATGAAAACCTAATTTCTTTAAATCCATACCTATTAATTATATTTATATTTATTTATGTTATTTTTTTTTTTTCGTTTTTTTATTTTTTATAAATTTAACAGTTAGTGTTTTTTATTTATTTTTAAATTTATTTTTAAACCTTAATTTTGGTTTTTTAATACTAAGTTGTCTATTTATAATATTTAGTTTAATAAATATTAATAATGTTAAGATTTTTATAGCTTTTAGTAGCATATTAAATTCATATTTATTATTTACGTGTATATTTTTTATTAGTTAATTGGCGGTTCAAAAAAGTAAAAATACAAAACGTTTTTATAAAAATATTAATAATTTACAATTTAAAAAAAATTATTTAAACAAACAACCTTTCCAGTGTACATATATTCAAAAATTTGTCGAAAGTTATCGGTTATTATAAGTTTGTATAAATTGTACTCTCCTGAATACGTGGTTGGTTATATATTTAATTATTTATTTTTATATAATTTAAATATGATTTGTTTGATTAATCTGTTATTATCGTTTACAGGTTACATACAGTTTGTAAATAATTTCATTTTTTTAAACTATTCAAATTTTTTTCGACAATGTTCGATAATATTAATTTTCTCTTTCTCAGGTATACCGCCTTTTATTTTTTTTTTTTACAAATTAGATATTTTATATTTTTTAATGAATATTGATTTTAAAGTTCTATTGTTTATTTATATTTTATTATTTGTAGGTTTATTGTTTTATTTACAATTAATCAGGTATTTAATGTGATTAAATAATTTAAAATTAAAAATATACCCACTCGCTTTACTTTATTTAAATTATGGTAACTCCGTAGGTTTAATTATTATTATGTTTATCAATAGTTTTGGTTTTTTTTTTTTAGATGATTTAACTATAATATCGTTTTTTTTTATTTTTGAATAATAAGTTTGTGTTATGAAAGTTCGACCAAATAAATTTAAACACATGAAAAATTTTCGCTCTAAATGGGTAAAGCAGTATAAAATTAAAACATTAACATACGGTCAGTACGGCATTAAAATATTAAATTATATTTTTTTAACCGCCCGACATTTAAATAGGTACAAAATTATGATGCAACTTTGTGTAAGGAAGGGATCGTATTTACGTAGATCTTTATGGGTTCGTTATAACATAACACTACCATTAACTAAAAAACCAAAAGGATCTCGAATGGGGTCAGGGAAAGGTAAAATGTACGCATGGGGTTTTAAAACATTTGGCGGAACTATTTTTTTCGAAATTAAAAACACACCATACGGTCGATCTAAAAGATACTTCAATAATCTTAGTTCAGCGTTAAATTGTTATACGAAATTTGAAATGTTTAAAACAACACCAATTGTCGGACACTCAAGCGGTTTTTTAACACACTCATTTTCTAATAAAATTTATTATTTTTAATATATGTTATGTAATGTACTTAATAGTAGTTTTTTTATCTTTTTTGCGATATTTTTAACTATAGTATTTTTTAATATTTTTTTAAATGTTAATAGTGTATCATTTAATATTAAATTAAATATGATTATGTGTTTATTACTATTAATTTATGTTTTTATTTTCATATTATACAATTTTTATACAATTTATAATTTTATATTATTTCGACCGCACGTCTTATTGTATAATATTAATTACTTTTATTACTTTCCTTTTTTATTTATATTTATTATAATAACGATAATTTCTGTACTATTTTGTTTAAATTACAACCTATCGGAGCTTGGTTTATTTTTAATATATGTCTCTTTCATAATATTTTCCGGCTTTAACCTATTAATAACTAATTCGATGGTTATTTTTTTTTTATTTTATGAATTTTTATTAATACCGTCGTTTTTTATTTTATATATTTTTTCTAAAACTAGACGATCAGTCGAAGCCTCTTATTTAATGTTTTTTTGAACACAATTCGGAGCACTGTGACTACTACTAGGGTTAATTTATATTTATAAAATAACAAACTCACTGCAATTTTCAATAATAACTTTAGTCAATTTCTCAACCACCGACTCGTATGTTATATTTTTTTGTTTACTTTTTGGATTTGGTGTTAAATTACCTATTTGACCATTCTACGAGTGATTACCTAAAGCACACGTAGAAGCTTCAACAAATTTTTCGATTTTTCTAAGTGGTGTGTTGGTTAAATTTGCGTTTTTTGGTTTTTTTAAATTTTTATGTTTATTAAATTTAGATATTAATTTTTTTATAATATTTCCTTATTTGTTTTTTGGTTTAATTGAATCTGTTTTTAAAATGTTTTACCAAGTTGACATTAAAAAACTAATAGCATATTCAACTGTTGTTGAAATGCACTGATTACTTGTATGCTTATTAAGTGGTAATAATGTATTACTTTTATCTGCTTTCGGTATGTACATAAGCCATGCGATATTATCTACTAATTCCTTTTTACTTGTTGATTCTATAACAAGACGTTTTAAAACAAGACTTATTTTTGAATTATCTGGTTTAAATTATTTATGCCCTAAACTGTTTTTATTTGCATTAATCAATTTAATAGTATTTTTAGGTTTTCCTGGATCATTATTTTTTATTTCCGAATTTCTTTTTTTTTCATTTTTATTTGATTTATTTCCGTTTTTTAGTTTTTTATTATTTATTTTTATTTATTTTATATTAGCTAATATTTTTATTAAAATATGATTAAATGTTTTATTTAGTTCGATACCAGCAGGTTTAGTACAAATTTGTGTGGATTTAGATAAAATTGAATTGTTGGTTTTTAGTTTTTTAATTGGTTTGATTTTCTGATTAGGGAGTTCGTGACTCACGTTAATAATTTAAATAATGTCAACCAGAACACAAGTTTCTTACAACTTTAGATACTATAAACGAACCAAAAAATCCCCATACTCCGATACACCAAAGTTATATAAAAACCCACAACTTAAAGGTGTAGTGAAGAAATTGGGTATTATGACACCAAAAAAACCAAACTCCGCCTTGCGACATATTTTACGAATTAATATCTATAAAACTAAAAAAAAACTTATATCGAGAATACAGGGTGATGATAGATGACCGGTTAAGTTTAATAGGGTTTTAGTTGAAGGTGGTCGTGCCAACGATTTACCTACTGTGAGATATACAGCAATACGTGGGAAATATGATGTTATAGGGTTTTCTATGGCAAAAAAAAAACGTAGATCAATTTACGGTGCAAGACGACCTGATGGGTATACTACCCATATTCGTAGAAAATTTAGAAAATTAGGTTATGTTTAATTGTTTATCTGTTTGAAACTTAATTGGTTAGCTTCTAAAATAAAACATATCTTAACTTGATCAAAGGGTGGGTCATTATGACCGTTAACGTTCGGATTAGCATGCTGTGCTGTTGAGATGATTCATGCTGCGATGAGTCGTTATGATTTAGATAGATTGGGTATATTATTACGAGCCAGTCCAAGACACTCAGATTTAATTATTGTTGCTGGTACATTAACAAATAAAATGGCTCCAATTCTTCGAAGACTTTATGACCAAATTCCTGATATGAAATGAGTGGTGTCTATGGGTAGTTGTGCAAACGGTGGCGGTTATTACCACTACTCATATTCCGTTATTCGAGGTTCCGACCGAATTGTTCCAGTCGATATTTACGTCCCCGGGTGTCCACCATCTGCGGAAGCACTTATTTACGGATTAATTCAACTGCAAGGTAAGTTGGGATTCTCAATTTTAAGTAGTTCGTCGACTACTAAAAACTAATTAAAACGGAATGATTATCGGAACTAAACCATCATTATTTTTTTCGCAAATACTTTGATTCTATTATTTATTTAGATATCAGTGACATCACAAAGCTCACCTGATTTCTAAAAAACCGGTTAAAGGGAATTTAGGTTATTTTTTTTTAGAATGGGAGATTTATGCAAACCGACACTGAAGTCGAGAATTCGAATTTTCTGAACAATATCCAGAATTGTACGAATGATATGAGGGGGGTTTTTATAAAGTTCGTGGTTTTTTGTTTAATTGGGTAGATTACTCACCGCGATTTTATAATACGTATTTAAATTTATTAAATAAAAACCGAACCTCGTTTATTTACCCAAAGAGGCGTGTTATATTTAAACGAAAGTTTGTGCCTATGCGAAAAAAAATATATAAAAATTATTTACGAATAAGTTATAGTTTCGGTCGATATGTTAGATTTTATAAATCATTTCTAAAAATCGAATATTTTCTTTATATGGAACCGCAATATATTATTAGTCAAGGAAACGTTACCAAGAAATATGTTGAATTGTTTTCAACTTTTAAATTTACAAAACAACTTTTTATTTATTTTTTAAAATATAATAAAAAAAACTATTACACTAGCATCCAGTACAGATTTAACAAATACTTTACGTCTAATTTAACAAATATGTTTATGATAAACTCACCTTATTTATGATTACCAAGTCCACACGTTACATTTGATATAACAGATGATTCAGAATACAATATTAATTTTGATTCTACATACACATCTAATCTTTTCGAGACGTATTATATATATTCAAATAATAAAGATTTTAAAAGATTTGAAGATATAACCAATCTTAATGATTTTAAATTTGTAGATTGAGAATATTATACTGACGGTAGCGGTGTTTATGAATTAGATATTATATCCATATCAGATGTTTTAGTCGCCACACAACTAATTAATAAATTTTGTATATTAGAGTTATATAAAAGTTGTATTTTGTTATATATACATAAAATGAGTAATTATTATGTTAATTAAAAATTCTAAAGTAACTAAAATACGTAGAAAAAACATTACTCTTAGTTTGATTTTTTACAAAAAAATACATTTTCGCTATTTTTGTTTTAATAAAAAAACCGGTGATTATAGAAATATACTAGGTCATAAATCCATTAGATCCAAAAAAAAATGTAATTACAAATTAACTTGAACCTGTAACAATAAACCACACCCGTATACATCACTAAATACGGTTTTATATATTTTTTTTTCCTTAAAACTTTTTAAATTTATTACCATTATTAAAAATTCAAACGGTGCGGTTTACTCTCGCTTAACAACAATTAATCATAATTTATTTAATTATTTTTATTTTAAATTACCAAAACTTTATAAAAAATCCATTCGGCACGTAACTTTACATTTACCTATTTTAAAAAAGATACAATTTGAAAGTTTTATTTATTTAACAAAACGTAGAAGTTTTATAAATAATGTCGAATTGTATTTTAATTCCGGATATCAGTACGCACGAGCTACCGGGTCAAAGGCCAGGATTTTAGATACCGATAAAAATAACAGAACTACACAAATTCAACTTCCGTCTAAGGAAGTAAAGCTTTTTGATATGTATTCAACATGTAACCCTTATCCATTATTATTATCCGATAAACGTAAATTAATGTTCGATAATAAAAGATATAAACGATATTCAGGTTTTGGACCATTAGTACGGGGTGTTGCTATGAACGCTATTGATCACCCACATGGAGGAAAAACTAAATCAATAAAATACCCCAAAACACCGTGAGGTTTAACGACTAAATTTAAATAAACAGAGTTTTCAATGTATGTTAAAAAAAAATTCCTGAAAACCGATTTATATTTCAAATAACTCGTTAGTTGAGATATATAAATATAAGTTAAATCAATGGCTTGTATCGAACTCCAAACCACCTAAATGAAAATTAAAGCGGTATTTTTGAGATCGAGAGTCTACAATTACTTCCAACATAAAAGACTCGGGTCGAATATTTGTACGAACAGGGCGTGGTTGAAAAAAATTTAAAGTTAATACATGAAATACCGGGTTTAAATTTGGAGAATTTACCTGAAACCGCAAACCGTGAAAAAAGAGAGCTAAGAGAAGACCACAAAAACCTAAAAAAAGATAATTATATAAAATTACAGTTATGTTACAAATACCATATAAATATGTATTAAAGTCGGGTTTTTATTTTAATAATAAATTTATTTTTTATAAATACTTCACATTAAAAAAAGTTATTCAAATGTTTTACGGTATGTCGAAATATAGGTTTTTATTTTATTTTAAACGACTTGAATTTCAATTAGGGAATAATCGTTATAAAATAGAACAAAAGGTTTCAACTAAATATACATTTTTTTATAAAATTATTAATTTTTATATTTTAAAAATTTTACCATTATATTTTAAATTATCAAGTTTACGTAATTTACATATAATTCGAAAATGAAAAATAGGTTCTTATGAAGGTTTATGCCATAAAAAAGGTAAACCAGTCCATGGTCAACGAACTTGATCAAACGCCAATACAGCGAAAAAAAATAATCTATATTTACGATCATATATAAAAGAAAAAATTAGAACTAGAAAAAGTAAACGTTTAAAAGATCAGTGACAATAAGTAATTAAAAACCTACCACAACTTTATGTTAAAAATGTCTATCTCACACTCGTTAAATTATTTTTTATATTATAAAAATATTATCTTATTTTTTTCATTTTTTCAAAAACTTATTAAATTTAATTCATACGGTTGGTATTTGGATTTTATGCGACTATTTTTTTTAAACAAATTTGATCGTCGATTTATTGTAGATAAGAATACATATAATACGGAATTTATTAAAAAACATAATTTATTTAAAAAACGTGTTGATCTTTTTTCACCGTTTATCTTTTCTTTGAAAAGTTGACACAAGCCTAATTTTTTTTTAAAAAATAAACTTTATTTCGAAAATCCGATGTTTTTTAAAAAGAATTATTTTGATTTAAAAAAATTCACTTTAAAAATTAAAAAAAACACATCGTACAATTATTATAATTTTTTTTTTTTAAAATATTATGGATTTTTTAATAAAATTGAAAATACATCAAATACATTTATGAATCATATTCATAATAAAAAAAAACTCATTTACGGTACACACGTCTCTACGAACACAAAACATTATTTTAATGTAAATTACTTTAATTTAAATTTTTTTAAAACAACTAAGGTTAAGTTTAGAAATTTTTTATTATCTAATTATTTTTTTAAAATTAAACTTAAACACGTTAATTACGGACAGATTTATAAAAAAAATAAAAAGCATTATAAAATAACAAATTTTTTAAAATTAAATTTAACCTATAAGGTAAAAAAGTATTGTAAGAAAAAACATAAAATTGGTTTTTTTAATTCAAACGTTGGTGTATGTAAAAATAGTAAATTTAAAGTAAAGTGGAAAAAAAAATACCCAAAACTTCGGTGAATTTTTTATAAAAGTAATGTAATAAAATTTAAAAAAAAAATACCTACAGTTGTGTTTACGTTAAAACAATTTTCGAATAAACCAAACAATTTAGATAATAAAAAGTTATCTAAATCCTCTTTAACTAGTATATATAGGCATTTAATATTAACAGATAACAGAAGAATTTTATTTAAGTACAGAATTCATAAAAATACATTTATAAATAATTTTTTTCATATAATTAAATATAAGTATCGAGTAAAATATACTAGAATAGTTTATGTAATTAAAAAAGGTTTAGGTCTTTTTAAATTTTATAAACTTAATAGGTACAAAAGGTGGTTGTTATTGAAAAAACTTTGAATAAAAAATTTAACACTATCCTTACCGGTACTTAAATCAAGAACTTATTTTAAACCCAAGTATATACAAAAAAATAACGAAGTTGTTACTGTAGATAAACTAAAACTCAAATACCGTTACCGTTTACTAACTAACGTAACTGTTGATGAAATAATAAAAAAAAATACAAGTAGTATACAAAACAAATCAACATGACTGCGATTACATAAAAAATTAAATTTCTCAAAACCACAACTAACTAATCTTAAATATGGCTTCAAACAGTTTAAAAAATTTATTAAAACAAAAAAAATTAAAAAATTTAACATATCGTTAAATAAAATTACAAAAATAAAAAATTTAAATATGAAAAAAAAAATCATATTAAAACGAAAAAAACTGAAACGATTGGTAGTTAAAACTACCAAAACATTTAAAATTGGTTCAAAAAATTTCAATAAAAACTACTTTACTAAATACGTTGATATAAATTTAAATCAAAATTTTAACACTGTTCCTGTTTTACTACTTTTAACTAAAACTAAATTAATTAAAATTAAAAAAAAATATAAATATTGATTTACTTTTTTTAATTCATGAACTTGGGCGTTTGTATTTATAAATGATTTTTTTAAATTAGAACGAAAGATCGATTATCACGGGTTACGTAGTAAATTATTTTTTAATTTCGTACCGTATTACCATTTAAATACCTTTAAGTATAAAATAAATAAGACATTTAAGTATTATAAAAAAATTAGTGAAAAACTTACTACCTATACAGAACGTTTAAATAGTGTACAGAAGTTAGATAGAAAGAATTTAAAATGATGATCGTATAAACCGTTAACCAATTACACTTTTTTAAATAAACCACGCAACAAAAGAAAACTCAACTGAGTTTTAATAAAAAATCACTACAGTAAAACTTTAAGAAAAGAGAGAAAAAAGGTAGATGTTTTTTTTAAATTAAATTATAGATACCAACATAGGCTAACTAATTGATTATTTTATTTTAAGATTTTTTACGGTTTAAAGGTTTTTAGCGAAAATAACACAACAATACTAAATACACTACAAAATTCAAAATTTATAAGTGGTCATGAAAATACTTTATTTATTTTAAAAAAACATTTATGTTTTATAAATGGTTATATTGTTTCAAATGAGTGGATACCGGTTTTTACGAACGACATTATTGCATTTAAAGTGAATTGATATATCTATATGTATATATTATATAATAAAAAAATTTATACATATAAGAATATTTTATTAAAGAACTTTATCACAAATAAGTATAATAAATTTAAATCCGAAAAACCTGTTTTTTGGGATTTTGTTTATAATACAGATATTTATACAGATATACCGTATTATCTAGAAATTGATTTTATAACATTGTCTGGTATAGTTTTATCCGAACCAGATAAAAATTATATTTTACACCGCAATTTACATAAAATAACATACGCACCAATAGCATCCCTATTTAGTTTAAATTGAAAATATATTGTATAATTATATAATTTATGTTAGGAAATGTACTAAATTTATGAAACCCATCAAATTTAAATATAAAAAACACAAATTCAATAAAAAGTTTTACGTTAAATTTCGGACCACAACACCCAGCCTCCCACGGTGTTCTTAGATTAGTTTTACAGTTAAATGGAGAATTAGTCGAAAAATCTGACTGTCATATAGGTTTTTTACACCGAGGAACTGAGAAATTAATTGAAAATAGAAACTACTTACAATCACTACCGTATCTAGACAGGTTGGATTACGTTTCTATGATGTCACAAGAACATAGTTATGTTTTAGCAGTCGAGTCTTTATTAAATACAGATCATTATGCATCACCATACGCACAAATACGAGTGATTTTTGACGAACTAACTAGACTATTAAACCACTATTTGGGTATAGCAACACACTCATTAGATATTGGTAGTATGTCACCAGCTTTTTGAGCTTTTGAGGAGCGGGAAAAGATTATGGAATTTTATGAACGCGTTTCTGGTGCTAGAATGCACGCAGCGTTTTTTAGACCAAATACTATGGATTGATCCGGTATTAACTACCAATTATTTATAGATATTATATATTTTTGTCGTAACTCGTTTAAATCAATAACTGAGATATTTACATTATTAAGTACAAATAAAATCTGAAAACTCCGATTAGTTAATATTGGTATTTTATCATACTCCGATAGCTTAAAATACGGTGCTAGTGGTGTTATGTGCCGCAGTGCGGGTATTAAAAAAGATTTAAGATTTATATCGTCACACTGTTACTCGTTTTATTGATTTATAAAATTTAATAGTTTTATAGGTAAAAGAGGTGATTGTTTTGATAGATTTATTGTTAGAATTAGAGAAATGTATGAATCCATTAATATAATTACACAAACAATAAATAATTTAATTATAAATGTTAATAGTATTGAGTATAGTAATGAACTAAGTATAAACTTGTTATTTAACTACTTATTTTTAAATAATTTACTAATAGATTCTAAAATAACCAAACTAAATAATATGGAAAAACTGATTGAACATTTTAAGTATTACTCAAATGGTATGGATATACCCAGAGGGTTTATCTATAAATCGATAGAAGCACCTAAGGGCGAATTCGGTGTAACATTAATATCAGATGGTTCTAATTACCCTTACCGGTGTAAATTTAAATCCTCCGCTTATAACCATTTATCAATTTTATCAAAATTAATACAAGGTCATATGTTTGCGGATATGATTACATTACTAGGTTCTTTAGATATTGTTTTTGGTGAAATCGATAGATAAGTATATTAATGTAATAGCAGTATAGCTCAACGGTAGAGCATAAAATTCATACTTTTAGAGTTGTAGGTTCAAATCCCACTACTGTTATGTATGTACTTTGATTGAATGTTTCTAGCCCTTTATTTTGAATTAATACCTGGATGTAGTTCTAAAATGTTTACTATTTATGTAGTTGTTGTTCACCTAAGTCAATTATTGTTAAGTTTTTCTTATTATAATACGATAGGGAAAGTGCAAAAATACTGACCTTACAGTCAAATAGTCTTTTTTATTATAAATTTATATAAATATATGGCATTCATTATGCCGATAGTTAATATTATTATATTTCTAAAAACAATATTTAGAATCACAACCCACGCCACTGTATTATTAAATAATACAAACGTACTAATACATTTTTTTTTTATTTCTCAACCAATTCACGAAAATTATTGAAATTTACTGTACTTGTTTTGATACAAGATTCAAACTTTTAAATACAGCTCACGTGTAAATATGCCATCAAGTTTTTTAATAACTAACAGGGTTGACTATTTTTTAAATATCGAGTATACTAAATCTACGTTGGTGGATTTAACGGTACAATCATACTAAAAAATTTAGTGGAAATTAGCTTAATCGGTAAAGCGTCAGCCTTTGGACCTGAAGAGTATAGGTTCGAATCCTATATTTCCAATTATAAATAAAGTTAGTATTAATTATCTGTATAATAGATTAAATAGTCGTAATATATACAAATATTCATTTATTTTTATGAAATATACTAAGTATATTTTATTATTATTAAATAAATTTAAATACGAAGGTATTATAAGTTCTTTCAGTCAATTTAATTATTTATTATTAAAAGTTTATTTTAATTACCCCGGATGCTTAACAGTATTTAGAAATATTAAATTTAATTTTAAAAATAAAATAAAATACACAATATCTTTTAAAGCAATGCATTACTTTTTACGAAATAATTACACAATTTTATATTTTTCAACATCATCTGGAGTCCTATCATCTGAGGAGTTATGAAGATTTCGTACCGGTGGTTACGTAATTTGTGCAATAATGTAATATATATGTGTCAACATCTTTATGTTAAAAAGTTATTTTAAACTAATTACTATTTGCAATATACCGGATACTATTTCTATTATATTTAATAAAAGACTATTACTTATATACATTAATACGTATATAATTATTTTTTTTTTCCTAAGTATTATATAAGTTATGTTAAAAAAACTATTACAACATATAAGCATAATTTCTTTATTAAAAAGTTTAACTCAATTCTTAAAAATTAGATTTTATTTTTTTTATTTAAAATCATATTTTTTTACTTATATTTTTTATTTTTTTATTTTTTGTATTATTGATAGTTTACTCGTAGATGATGAACCTTTGTGGGAACCTGTTGAGTGAAGTTTAATGCAATCTTGATTATTTTTTATTTTATTATTTTCGTGACTAGTTGAAACGCTAATAGCTGGTCATTATGGATCGTTTACGGGTAGAGATAAAAGGGTATATAATGGTTTATTCAAAGCATACTGACTTGTTGAATTTTTATTTATGGTCACTTTACTTATTACAGCAGTTTTTATATGAACACCGTTTTATTTTGAATTAACTTATAAGGTTTCAAATATCGTATCATGATGATCTTGATATAATAGATTTTTTTTTTTTAAAGTGTTAGTTGTTTGATTTTTAATTGATATTATTATGTGTTCTTTAATGGTATCGAATAAATGGTTAAATTGAAAAAAAATATTTCTATTACTACTTTTTATAGGTGTTTATTTGTTTTATTTATTTTATTATCAATTTTTAATCGTATTTTTTGGTTATTTTACGGATATATTTTCATTTAAAAATAATTACAGTACCTACTTTAATAAACTACAAGAAGGTCCATACAAATTTGGTTGAGGGGATGAAAAACGTGATCTATTTAATTATAAAAAAACATCTTTAAATGTTTGATATAAAAACGACTCACAGTACTCATTATCTCTTTTTTTTATAAATATTTTTGTATTTATATCATTAAGTCTTTTGATAATTCAAGTTTTACTTTTATTAATAAAATTATACACAACCCACGACTTATCAGTCACATCATTAAATTTTTTAAACTCATCATTAAATATGTTTTTTATTTTTTTTTTGTTTAATTTGGTATTTATAGGTTTAGTATTTGTGTATCAAGCGTTGAGGTATTGTAATGATTTTTTATGATTTCCTTTCATATGGAATTACTTGCAAGTATTAAGTAACTGAAGTTAATAAAATACTGTAATAGTGGGTCAACCTGGACATTCAGTTATAAATAGATTAGGTATTTCAAATTTTTGAAATTTTAATACAATCGGAATACGTCAAGATAGAAGAAATTTTTTAAATAACTTTTTAATTAAAAATCTTTTAATAACTTATTTAAAGTTTAAAAATTATTTTTTTTATGAATTTTATTGCAATAATCGATGGTTTAAATTACCGAAGTATAAAATAGATATGAACATATTTTGACGCGATAAACCGGCCATAATACCTTACTACAATGCTAATATAAAATTTGCATCCTCAATTAATCGAAGACTTATTTTAAATTTTTTTTCTTCAAAAATTCAAATAATGAGGTACGAGGATTGGATTATTGTGATTTGGTATGTTTATAATAAAACTACTAAATATATTCGAAGTTTAACAAAAAAAGACGATTTTTATCTATTTCATGATCGAGAAATTTACCAAGCAAAAACTCCATTAATTTACCTAAAGTACTATATTTTAATTAAACTAAAACTCTCGTCACAACAGTTGGTAAATTATTTGTAATTTTATATAATTTTATGATTATGTTAGTTAATGATTATTTTTATACCGAATTTTCTAAAGATTATGTAAATGGCCAAACCACACCTCTGGAACAGATTTTTTTTTCTGCTAAAAAATCAGAATTTAAATTGTTTTTTTACTACTCCCTTAACCACTTACCGAAGGAAAGTTTTTTAAAAAAATTTCGATACAAGTATGCATTTAATAACAATGATTTTTCTAATTTTGTTAAAATGTTAACACGTCGGGGTTTGCTGTCTAAATTTAGACAATTATTTATTAGTATTATAAAATATTTTTTTTTTTTAAAAACGGAAACTAGCTTCATTAAATATATTAGTTTAATTAATACAAAATCCACTTACTGGTTATACTCATTTTACGAAATATTAAATATAATATTTTTATTTAAATTAACGTTCCATAGATTAGATAAAAATGTTAGAAAATATAATCGAAAACGCAAAATTAAAATCTCTTTTAAATATAATTATATTCCACCATTTAAAAGATCTAAATGGTCTATGAAGTTAATTATTAAGTTTAGTAAATTCGGTTTACATAACAAAATCGACAGAAATATTGTACAAGTACTGAATAATATTTTAACAGGAAAACAGGATAATATTTTATACAAATTAAACGTATTTACATTTCGAAAAATTAAAAATTTTAGTTTTCAAAAAACATTAATGACGTCTATATAAATACAGTTTTTTATGTTTAAAACGTGCTCATTTAAATTACATTTTTTAAATAATTTTGAATTTTTAGTTTTTACTTTAAATAGTTTTTTTATATATTACTCGTACTCGAGTATTTATAAGTTCACATTATCCTTTAATAACGAGTATAGTAAATTTAAACATAGAATACGGAAATTACCTATTTATGTTTCCAGACAGTTTCCGTTAATATTTAGAAAAACTATGACATTTACTTCGGCCAGAAGTTTATTTCGTAATGACTGAAAAAAGACATTAAAACAGTTTTTTATTTTAAGTTTTATTAAAATGCGTTATAAGGGAAAGGGTTATAAAATTTATTATAAAAAAAATAAAAAAATTTATTTAAGATTTGGTTTTTCACATAAAAATTTTCATACCAGATTTAGCAATCATTCAAGATTTTTTTATAAATGAGTTCTTTTATCACGTATTATATTTTTAGGTTATAGTTGACGGTCATTACGTGAATCCATACTCAAGTTAGTTAAAAAAAGATACGCAAATATATTTACGATACGTGGTATGATATTACAAAAAACAACAATTGTAAAAAAACCAGGTAAAATAAGTACTTATTTTTAGATATTAACAATCTCATAGTATGATTTTATGTAATTTTTATAATTTCTTATTTATTGATATGACCAGTTATTTTATTAATTACGATTCTTGAAATTTAAATAATTTATATCATACTGGGTTTATTTTTTTTCTAATATTCATTATTTAAAGTTATATTACAAGGATTTATAGCTCAATTGGTAGTAGCGTTAGTTTGTGGCACTAAAGGTTATGGGTTCAAATCTCATTAAATCCCCTAAATCGGTTTGTTTGAAAATATTCAATATTTTTTTTTTATTATGTGTTTAGGAAGTTTGATTTGTTTTATATTAACTATTTTCATTTATAAATATTTATTACTTCGTGTTAGTATTTTAAAAAACGAACGCAAGGGGTTTTACGAATGTGGTTTTAAACCAAATATTCAGAAACCAATTCAAATATCTTTACAGTTTTTTATGATTTCAGTTTTGTTTATTTTATTTGATACGGATTTATTGTTCTTATATCCACTTGTCGCGAGTTTATCGTTTTATGTATATTTAGATATTATTTTTTTTATATTTATATTATTTTTGATATACGTATCGTTAGTTTACGAAAAATACAATAACTCGTTTATATGAAAATACTAGTGTTTATGTTATGAATATATCTAACAGTACTTAATATTACATTATTTAATAAAATAGGTCCGTATATTTTATGTTTTTTAATAGTCCATGTTTTATTATATTTTAACGAAAGCCGTGTCGGTACCAAAGTAATAAATTGTTATCTACACTCAACACATTATATCTTTTTTAAAAATTCAAATTTTATTAAAGAAAGTTTTTATATTGATTTTTTACAAAAAAAATTATTAGATAATTTTTTTAAAAAAACATTTGTAATATCAACACAGTTTTACAATTTAATGGTACTAAATACTATTACAGTCAAGTATATTACTTTATTTTTATTAAATAATTATTCGTTTTTTTATAATTTTTTAAACAATAATGTAGTATTTGTTTTGACTTTAGTTTTATATTATTTATTGGTTGGGTGTAATCTATTTATAGTATTTTTATTATTTATATAAATAAGTGGTCTTGTGGTTTTAATTTTTAAAATTAAATCTATAATTATTGATTATAACACTTAAATAGAAATGACATTATTTGCACATTTTATTATTTTAACTCATGTACACGGGTGAACACTTGATAGATTATTTAACGTTAATAACAAAAATAATGCACCAATTTTTCATTTAATTAAATTTAACGGAAATGCGATTAAATTTTTAATATCGTTCGTTAACACATTAATACTACCATACCAATCCATGTTTTCTATTTTAGGATTTGGTCTATTTATTTCAATTATATTTCAAATTTTAAGTGGTTTTTTTTTAGGTTGATATTATTCACCAGAACCTAGTTTAGTCGAAGAGGTACGAAGTGAAATGTTTGAAGATACTAGATACGGGTTTGAAATATATAATATGCACGTCCGAGGAGTTGACGTTATATTTTTATTATCTTATACGCATATTATGAAAAAAATTTATTTAAAAAATTATTTTACAACCGACAGTGATGGTTGAATTTTAGGTGGTTATGCTTTCTTTTGATACCATTATATTGTATTTTTGGGTATATGTCTTAGTGCTACACACCTAAGTGACTTAACTTTAACAATAGCTGCTAACATTTATTGATCACTATTTAATAATTGTCATAAAACATATTATTGAATTTTTACGAATAAACATTTAAATAGTGATGAATTAATGCGTTTAATGATGTTACATTATATTACACCTTGATATTACGTATATCTTGTTAAATTACATATTTTTTTTTGTCACGAAGGTTGGGATAAAAAAGCAGCTAAAAATGTTTTTGAAAATAAAATTAGTTCTTTAGTTTCTTGATGATATGATGCATTTCACAAAGAAACAACAGACGCTCTAGTATTTGTTTTATTATCGTATTTATATTTTTTTTCTCATTACATAGAAATTACAGCATTAAAATACTATTTTTTTGAACGTTGAAATATTGCTGAATTGGATGAAATTAGATTTTACGGGGTCGCGCCTCATTGATATTTTAAACCTTTTATGGGTTTATTAACAATCGCACCAACACATTTTGAAGGTTTAATGTGGTTTGTATTGTATTTTATATTATTAACGTTTTTACCTTTAATTTATAGATTATATCAAGGAAATATATTTGAAGAAGATGTTGATACTATATCAATGAACGATTCTGATATTCAAACATTCTTATTTATATGTTTTTTATTTTCACTTTATACTACCGCAAGTATGTTACCGTGCGGTCGATATTATTACGATTTAGAGGGAGGGTATTGCGGAAATACTTGAGTAAAATGAAATTACCAATATATTTATTTATATTTAGGTAATATTATTTTTAGTTTAGATATAATAGAATTTGTTGCCACCAAAAAAGCACAAGTCTCTTGATGATTATCTCATTATTTAATTACCGTTAAATTACCCAAAAGGTTATATTTATACTAAATAAATTAATATAGTTAATTGTCGGAAATTTTTTTAATATTTACTTTATTGATGATTTTATTGTGTTTATTTGTTGTGTTAACTGAACGAAAATTATTGGCCCACATTCAACGTCGGTATGGACCTAGTATTATAGGCCGAAATGGTTGATTACAAATTATAGTCGATTTGTTAAAATTAATAAATAAGGATTTTTTCATACTTCCGAAAAGCGGCTCGTCATTACTCCCTATACTAGTTGTTAACTTTTATATAGTACAGTTAGTATTTACTCAAAACTTTATATTTAGTCCATCCATGTTTTTATTTGAAAAATTTGATGGATTAATTTTTTATCATTTGATTTTGGTACTAATAAGTAACATTTTATTATTACTAATTGGTATTTTTAGTCAATCTAAGTATAGTTTAATTGGTGTTATAAGAGCAGTTGTTCATGTAATAAGTTTAGATATATTTATAACTATTGTTTATATTTGTATTATTTTTATAACCCAATCAGGTCATTTTATAGATTTAAGTCTTTTTCAAATTAATGTATATTTTTTAATACTACTATCCCCCATTTCGTTTAGTTTTTTAATAATACTGCTCGTAGAGGCAAAACGGGCCCCTTTTGATCATATCGAAACTGAATCTGAGGTAGTTGCCGGTTATGCAACCGAACATAGTAGCATATTTTTGCTCATTTTCTACTTAGCAGAGTATATGCATTTAATTATATCAGCAAATCATTTTTCAATTTTTTTTTTAGGCGGCTGAAAATCATTAAATGTTTATTCACTTTTATCGGGAATTATTTGAGAATTTTATGAAACAACGTCAGTGTTTGTATGTTAGTAATACATGTATTATTGATGTATTTGTGATACATTACTTACGTTATAAATATTATAATGTACATAATTCCTAATCAAATCATAAATTACCAAACCCACTTTACAGTATTAATGTAATAAAGTACTTGTTAAGTGTTTATAACCTTGCACTGAATGGTTTGATTAGTGTTGGTTGATGTAAATTATATAATTTTTATATTTATAGGTTATAGTGGTATTTTTTTATATGAAAATTATTTTTTTGTAGATATAAATATCATACACAACCAAATCAACCCTGATATTAGTTTTATGGATTTGTCGAACGATTCTACACTAAACTCGATAACGGCATCAATTATAGATATACTGGTATCACCGGAGATTTATTTCGACGCTAATTTATATATTAAATTTTTTTTTTACCTTACACCAGATACTGATTTAAACTTATATTTTAAATTTACTAATACTTTGTTAGATCACGATACACAGTTAATTCATCCGTTAATAAATGATATAATTAGTATCTGTTTATATTATCAAAATACTTTATATTTTAATATTAATTCTATAACCATACTAATCGGTTTTATATTTTTATTTTTAGGTATAAATTGATCGAATCAAAATAATAATTGAAATTTGTGATGAATTTGAGATGTATCGGAAACTTTGATACTGGTTTGATTGTTTTATGTAATTTTATCTATACACGAAACTACACACGATGATATTGAACAAACAAATAACGAATTTCAACAAGATGATAGTTGCTCGGTTGATGATATTTTAATTATATTGTTTTTTTTATACTTTTATTTATTGCAACTAAGTACCATATCTCATATGTTTATAAATTCTACACCTTATCTGGTTATATTTTGATTAATATATGCTACGATTTCATTGTATGAGGATAAATTTGATATAAATAATCAAAATAATTTTAATTTTAAAAATTCTATATTTTATAAATTCTATAAATTGGATATTTGTTTTTTCACTGTTTCGTTTTTTATTTTTGAAAAATTTTGGATTATTTTATATATTATTTATTTTTTTATTTTAATATTTCAGAGTACTAATATATGGACACTTTATAATTTTATAAATATAAAATTTTTTATATTACATTTTATAATAATATATTGGTATTTTTATTTTAAAATTTCATTTAACGTTACGGATTTTAATTATACTTACTTAATATCCAGAAATTATACTATACTAAATTCTGATATTTGATATCAAATTATACTAAATAACATAACTATCCTGGAGTACTTATTTAATAATCGATCATCAACATACAGTATAGTCGAGTATGATAATTTTATAACTCTAGTAGACGTTTCTATATTTGAAGTACTAAAAGCCAGTTATTTTAACTCAAACCACTGTATTGATTCTATTGTTACCGTTTTGATGGTTAGGTATGGTTATTGTTATAAAAATTCAAAATTAATATTATGAATTTTAATTTTTTATATACTTGATTAAAGGATAATTTAACTTTGCCGTCTTTTTTATTTAAAAATAGAATATTTGTTATTTATATTAAAAATATAAAACGAATTTTTAATTTTTTAGGATTTTCATACAAAAATAATTTATGATATACCGAAAAGTTTAATAATGTTTTAAATTTATTTAGCGTTAAGAGGTTATTTATTGGTATAACATCATTCTTGTTGATAGTAAGTTGAATGAGGGTTGTAAATTTTAAATTCGACTTAATTACCATACACTTAATAAATATAATTGATACAGTTGAGTTATTTTTATCATGTTTCGTTTTTATACTTTATTGAATTTATTTATATATTAAACTAGTCACTGTTTCACGATTCTCAACAACTGATGTGAAAAAACTAACACTAGATACAACTACCGTATACGAAAAATTGTCAACCAATGAATATATAAAATCAGTTGAATTGACCCAACCAGTCGACGTTAATACTCTTTATTCAACGTTTGATAACAAAAGTAGTATCAAACTACTATATCTTTGTAATTTAAATTGATATAATACGGTATTTGCTTCTTCAAAACCAAAAAATTTATTTTTGTTTTTAGTAAAACCTGAAGACACTTTTACAAATAATACACAAATCACGGGCATTTCGAACATAAATAATATAATTTTTAATGATTTATATAAAATATACGGACTAAAAACACAACCCATCTCACAAATGAATATGTTTAAATATGATTATATTAAGTCCATTAAATACGTTAAATGGTTATTTAACTACACTGGTTCCAATAAAACTAACTACAACTACTTATACGCTTTAAATTCCTATAGTATGGGTTTTGAAAATAGCGGCCTTAGTAATTTTAAAAAAAAATTATCAAGTTCTTTGTTAATATCAACCGAAAAGCCATATTTAACCAGTAGTTGGTTTATGAATTTTTATATTAAAAACGCTAAATTCGTAAGTAGTAATAATTTTTTTATTTTAAATAGGTTTAATTCACTTTCACAACTCAACTCAACACATGTAGAATTGAAAAAACAACCGACTAGTTTTAAATTTGTTGAAAACTATAAATTAATTAATAATGATTTAGCATTAATAAATTTAACTCAATTCGGCTACGATAATTATATAAAAAACTACAATTTACATGTACAAAAATTATATATGTTTACGATCGTTAAAACCACTAATCATACACAAAATAAAGAAAAAATAAAAAAAATGTTTTTTTTTAAATAATTAAATTATATTTTAATTATCTAATATGTTAATTTATGTTAAATCCAACTTCAGTACTATATCATCAATTAAAAGTTATTTACACAACTATCTTTATAAAAGTTTTACGTTATTTATGAATTTATTTATAATTTATAACTTATTTTATCAAAAAATAATATTCAATTTTTGTAAATTTTTTGATTATTTTACGTTATTTGATATTTTTTTTAAAAATAAATTATATATTGTAACTAAATTACAGAAAAATGTTATGCGAAAATACTCTTTTAATAGGTTTTTAGTTAGATATACTGATTTATGCGTTAGTAATATAATAAAAACAGATAGTTTAATTAGCGGCTATACTAATTTACAGGAGTTTTCATTTAAGTTAAGGGTTATTTATTTTAAAAAATTAAACTTTTTAAATTTAAATAATTTTTTTATTTATTTACTTTATTGAATTCCACTACATATCACAAATTATTACACACAACTGTCGCCAACATTTGGGTATAAAACAAATCTTCTGCATCAATTTCATCATATTTGAATTCAAATAGGTAGAATAGGTTTTAAATTTAAACATCACTTATAGGGTTAATTATTATTAGTAGTTTTATGTTACAAATTGTGTGTTTTTTTTTAATTTTAATTTTATCATCAACAACATATTTAATGTTTGCTAGTATCCACACACCCATTAGTGTGTTTTTATTAATTCTTAATTGTTTTTTTTTATTATTTTTTAAAAAACTTATAGGACCTTTAGGTATTTTTTATTTTTCACTTGTTATTTTCCTATTATCTATAATTAGTAACATTAATTTATTCAATTTTAACCTAAATTCCGGGTCATTTATTTTTGTGGATTTAGGTCGTTGGTTTTTTTCATTAGATATTATAACATCGAACTTAATACTATGTTTTGATAATTTATCATTAATTTTAGGTACCATGGTTTTGATTTTATCTGTTATTGCTCAAATATTTGGAATTGAGTATATGTCAAGAGAAGTTTTTATTTCTAGATTAATTTACTTATTAAATTTATTTTCAACTAGTGTAATTTTTTTATTTATGGTTTATGACTTTTTCTTAATTCTTATTGCTTGGGAACTTATAGGTTTATTTTCTTTTCTATTAGTTAATTTTTATTCATTAACAATCTATACACTTAAATCATCTCTAAAGACATTTATTTTTTCCAGATTAAGTGATTTTTTTATTTTTTTTAGTTTTAATATTTGTGTATTAGTATACAATACAACCGACTTGTCAATCATATTTCTAAAAACGCCATTTTTTTTGTATAATAATGTGTATATATTTAATATAAGCCTTAATATTTTAGAATTATTAACAGTTACCGTGTCACTAGCATCCACAATAAAAGCAGCACAGTTCGGATTTCACGTATGGTTGCCAGATGCGATGAACGCCCCTACTCCAGCCTCTTCATTAATTCACTCATCTACTCTAGTAATTATGGGTGTATACCTCATAATACGTTTTAATTTAATTTTTGAATTTACACAAATTGTTAATTATTTTTTAATTATATTAGGTAGTTTAACTATAAGTGTCGGATCGATAGTTGCTGTTTTTCAAACTGATGTAAAGAAATTAGTAGCCTACTCCACAATCAGTCAAATGGGTTATTTAGTAGCTGGTTGCGGATTTTGTGCATACGAAGAAACAGTTATTTATTTAATTATGCATGCCTTAAATAAAGCTTTTTTGTTTATAATTGTTGGGTATGTTGTTCATTTTTATAACAGTAATACTGATATGAGACTAATGGGTAATTTGGTTACGTTTTCACCAGATTTAACGGTTTATTTTCTTAAAGTTAGTATAAATTTAATCGGTCTACCATACAGTTCTGGCTTTTATTCAAAAGAATTTTTACTTTTTCAAATTTTTGATATGTCGACGTTTTCAGTACTAATTAAATCACTTTGAATTGTTAGTTTTATTTTTACACCAATGTATATGTTTATATTAATATATTTCATTAATTTTAATATAAAAAAAAATAATTTTCACACATACTTTAATATAAATACTAACGCACAAGTATACAATATAAATACATTTACAAATGTTTTACGGTTTTTTGATTTATCTTACGTGACTTCTAAATCAACAAGTTACATTTTATTATTATTTTTTATTATATTTAACTCTTTAGGTGATTACGTATTTCTATTATTAATAAATAATTTATCACAATATGATTCTTTTTTTTTAAAAAATTATTTTATTATAAACTTAAAATACTATTATTCAATTTCAGTAGTTAATACTTTATTTTTAAATAAATTGTATTTATTAATAATTTATTTAAATATTTTAAGTCTACAATATTTAAGCAGTTGTTATTATAAAAATTTAAAAAATATATATTTATTATATATAGTTATTGATTTTATTTTAATCTGTTTACTGTTTATTTTATTATAAATTTTTTAACAAAGAATAAATTAGTTAGTTTGTATATGTGTGTTTTTAAACAAGAGCATCATTGACGTTTAATGGACAAAGTAAAAAGAAAAATTTTTTTAAAATATGAAATTATGAAAATTTTATCAAAATCGTGTTTAAGGGATACATCTATTTCTGTTTTACATAAATATTATATCTATATGAAATTAATTAAATTAATACGTTACGCAAACATCGGTCTACGAAAAAATAGATGTATTTTGTCTGGACGAACTTACGGTGTTTTATCTTATTTTAAATTATCTAGATTTTTTTTAAAACTAAACTTAATTAGAATGAATACGTTTGGTTTACGGCGACTTTCTTGGTAATTTCCTTCATAATAACTTATTTAATTATGTTATGAATATCGGCAATATTAATTATATTATTAAATGATGCAATTGGTATGAATATATTACAGTTATCTGCTACTTTTTTTGACATTACTAATACACCGATTTCTATAATTTTAGTTATTATTAAACTCGGTTTAAACTTTATATCATTTTTAAGTACTACCGCAAACTGTATTATTACGTATGTGCAACCGTCCATAGTTGGTTATTATTTTAATTTTTCATTTAATTACGGTATAAAATTTTTAATCGCTTTACTTTTTTTAATTTTTATAAGAGCAGGTATACCGAGATATAGATACGACTTCTTAACTATTTTAGGGTGAAATCGCTTTATTTGGTTGTGTTTGTTGATTTTTTGTTGTTTAATATTATTATATATTACACAGTAAGTATAAATCTATACATTAAAAAAAAATATAATATAAGTTAATTTTTATTTATACTTATTAATTATTAATAACTTATAATCCTGTTTAATGGTTAGTTGTTTTTTAACATAAGTTTTTTTAATTCCAACGTACAGTGGTTTTGAACAGGTAATGGGTTATTGGTTAACGGTAATTCGATTGTACATTTTAATGTAATTGGTGAAAACGTACTACTGTGTAACAAATATAGTTATTTACAGATACACTAAAAACGATCTCATAAAATTTAATAATCTAAATTATAAAAAACTGAGTTACTGTATACACCAATATTTAATGAATATGGTGTAATTGTATGTTAAAAATTTATGAATTCTTAAATATTTATCCTACTTATTTCCATATTATAGTTTTTTTTATTATTTTGATTTTTTCATTTAAAATATTCAAACTAAACTGGTGTATTTTAAATTTAATAATTATTATACAAACTATTAAATTTAATGTATTAACAATCAGGTGATATTATTACTTATTAACGGTACCCCTGATTATAGTTTATTTGGAGGTAAATATGTTGGGTTTTTATTCGTGTTGTAATGGTTCAGGTAACTATTTAAATGGGGATTCGGATGCTTATTTAAATAAGGATTCATATACTTATTTAAATGAGATAGGTCGAAATTTTTATATCTGTAATAACTCTATTTCCACGGACTTCATGGAATTAGAGTTTCAGGGCGCGGACGATAGCGGACGACTGTGTTATTTTTTTATTTACCCACACGTATGGTGAAATACAATTTATATATGGGTATCACCTTTATTGTATAATGATCAAATTTTGTTAGATAATATGGATATTTGTCTACATCAGAAATTTGAGGTCGTTAATAATATTATAGAATTAAAAAAAAGAAGTGAAAGTAATAACACGGCTTTTATACGTCAGTCTATCGAAGTTGAATTATGACATTTTAAAAATATACAGAATGAAATTATCAGATTAAGATATTTTACCGATATAATGAATTCAATTGAATTACATCCGTTTTGTCAAGTATTGGCGTTACAAAATACCAACGCAGGTTCCTATATCTACCTATCACACTTTAATAACCTTAAAACTAATTTGATACTAGAATTTTGACGTACCTTTAATATGGAAAACCAACTACCGTTTCACTATCTAGTAAACAATAAAAATAATTTAGATATTGTTTTCGGTTTTCAGATTAATGATAGGTACAATAAATTTTTATTTTATACAACTGATTCTAAGTTTAGTACGTATTGGTTTCTTGATAGAACTATGAATTTTAATTGACGGTTTCTTTTAAAACTGTTTTATTTATAGAACTTATTCTATACAAGATCTGATTCTGTTTTTAGGAAATATTCTTAACCATACCCGTATACTAATTACAGTAAAGTAAATTATATTTTACAATTTATGTTAAAAATTAATCAATTTCTAAATATTGATTTAGTAGTTTTATTTGTTATTATTTTTTTAGTTTTTATTACTCATTTAACTGTTTGAGTAAAACAAAATATATCATCTTTATTATATTTTATAAAAAATAATTTTTTTACCTTACCAGTTTTCCAATTACATCACTACATATTAACTTTAATTATAGCTATACTGTATTTAGATTTAATGTGTTTTGGGTTTTGCGAATCCATAACTGAAATAGAAAAAACTAACTACTCTAACTTAAGTTCAACAAATAAACCTATTTACTTAGATTTAAATAAAACTAATCAATTTATAGGGGATATGTATTATTTCTATAAAGAGTTATTA
>Ga0316607_1000139_pt1 | contig 29527 bp, 19 predicted proteins | sample MIS2016062E_MG_FD_207674 | JGI IMG/M metagenome (GOLD analysis project Ga0316607, IMG submission 207674) | Microbial mat bacterial communities from Middle Island sinkhole, Lake Huron, Michigan, United States - MIS.2016.062E | ecosystem: Environmental > Aquatic > Freshwater > Lake > Sediment...
TCGTTTTCATCGCTAAACCTCATCTAGGATATTTCTATGCAATCATCTACTGCTCCAACTTCACCAACCCCTCCCAAAAAACAATCCGCCGGGCAAAATTGGCTTTTGCGCCTTCTGCTAGGCTTTTTTTGTCTCTTTGTGACTGCCTACCTGGGTATTGCGGGGTTTACAGCTAATTCACTTACCACGCCTGGGCACAGAAAATTGCCTAATACCCCCCAAACCTATAATACGGCTTACGAAAATATCACTTTTACCGCCCGTATTGATCAGACTCGCATCTCGGCTTGGTTTCTCCCAGCGCAAGCGAGCAAAAAAGCGATCATTTTTGTGCATGGGAAAGGGCAATGTCGAGCATGTGAGTTTAGCGGGGTTTCAACCCAATTGGGTGTAGCTCTCGCGCAACGCGGCTTAAATGTGCTAATGTTGGATTTGCGGGGGCACGGCGAAAGTGGCGATGGCCGCTTCACTTTCGGGCTGCGCGAGCGACGAGATGTGGAAGGAGCCGTTGATTGGCTGGAAAAGCGAGGCTTTAAACCCGGCCAGCTTGGGCTGCTTGGGGTCTCAATGGGTTCGGCGACCAGCATTGGCACGATGGCGGATGAGCCAGCAATTGGGGCTTTGGTTGCCGACAGTTCTTATGCTGATTTTAGCTCCATTTTGGAGAAAGAATTTCCCGCTGCAAGTGGTTTACCCAGCTTTTTCTTGCCTCCAGCCCTGTTGATTAGCACTTTTCTTACAGGAGAAAACATCCAAAATGCCCGGCCCATTGATGAAATTGGCAAGATTGCGCCCCGGCCAATTCTCATAATTCATGCTAAAGATGATGGTCTGATTCCGCTTGAGCATGCTAAACGGCTTTATGCTGCCGCAGGCTCTAATGCTGAACTATGGATTATCCCAGGGAAAAAGCATGTAGATACTTTTCCCTACGATCAAAAGGCTTATGCGGATCGGGTAGCAAAGTTTTTTGAAGAAAAACTAGCTAAATAATTCAATAGCTCTTTTGACTCTGACCTGGCAAGTTGCAAAACCTGCCAGGTTTTATTCTTCCGCCCTTAAAAAATTGCTTTGGAAAGCGCTATTGTTGCTGCTGTTGTTGCTGCTGCTGCTGATCATCGGCCTGAGCTTCCAAATCAGGGGGCGACCATTCAACGTGAGGCAGCAATTCGATCTCTTTTTCTTCAGGCGAAGGCGCTTCAGTCGGCCAAACCCGCACGCCCACGTCAAGCTCACTTTCCGCCTCCCCTTTGAAAACCCCCCGCGTCGGGGGCACATCGGCATAATCGCGCCCCACTGCCGTCCGAATATGGCATTCCGATGCGGTACGGTTGTTCGTCGGGTCAAAGCCAACCCAGCCCAAGTTGGGCAAAAAGGCTTCGAGCCAAGCATGGGTCGCATCTTCCTCAGAGCGGTCATGGTCTTCGTGACGATGGAACAAATAACCACTGACATAGCGGCACGGAATGCCTAATTCGCGCACCAGAGCCGTCATCACGTGGGCAAAATCTTGGCAAACCCCCCGGCGCGTCCGCAGAACAACGTCAATCGAAGAATCGACCTTTGTACTCATCGGGACATATTCAAACTTTTGATAGATGATCGAGTTCAATTCAAGCAACACGGTCAAGGGGTCGTCGCGCCGCTCCAGGGAAATTTCCTGCATAAAATCGTGAAGAAGACTCGTGGGGCGTGCAAAATGGCTGGGCATCAACATATCCCAATAGCCATCCAAAGCCACCTGGTCATCTAATTCGCTCCAGGCTTCGGGGCCCAAGTTGGGCGGGAGCGGGGTTGGGGGATTGGTCTCAATCAGAGCTTCAGCCATGATGGTCAATTTACCGTGACGGCCTGGAACCCCAAAATGATGGACAACATTCTGATGATAATCACGGTAAGACATAACCTGGGACCGAGGCTCCGTCTGGAGTTGAAACTCCAGACAACGCTGATTGTTTTCGGTGCGGGGCTGCATCCGCACTTCCATCACGCTTTCGCTAATCAACGCCGTATAGCGAAATCTGGTCATGTGGCGAATTGAGAAGAAATACATAAGCTCAACTAAGGTTTTTCTAGCGAGAACGTTCCCTTTTTACACCCTAAAAGGCCCATGCGAGCGGTCAAACAGGAATTAGGGAGCAGTTTCTTACGAATCTAGGGCACTATCCGCAGGATAAGCAATGAAAATCTCATGGATGGCCGTGTGAATTTGGGCACACTGTTGGCGGATATTTTCTAAAAAGAGATGTAAATTGCTGGCCATGATTTCGTCCACTTGCCCATAATCCAAGGCGGCTTGGAGCCGACCCGCCAACCGTTCAGCCCGAAAAGCATCACGGGCATTTGTCCGCCGACTAATCGCCTTCAATTCATTTTGCATTATATCTACCGAAAAATGAATCGAATGCGGAAAAGTAACGTCCAGCAACAGAAACTCAGCTACATATTCGGGGCGAATATCAGCTGTATAGACTTTACAATAGGCTTCAAAAGCCGTACACGATTTGAGTAAACCAATCCAAGAGAGATAATCGAGCTGGCCAATGGTGTTGAAATGATTATCCAGTAAGGTTGCGGTTGAATTAGCCCGTTCTAAGAACCGCCCAATCTGAATAAATTGCCAGCCTTCATCATGGCTCATCGTGGTATCCGTGATTCCTTGAAGAAGATGCACCCCTTCTTTGACCGACTTAAAGAATTCATGGGGTTCCCGCCGCCAGCTTTCATCCATACTGGTTCGTTTGACCTGGAGAAAAAGCCGATTAAGCTGTTCCCACATCTCAGAACTCAATTGTTCCCGCACCTGACGAGCATTTTCGCGGGCGGCCAAAATACAAGCCACGATGGAAGCTGAGTTAGCTGCATCAAAAATCAGGAGGCGCGTGATGCTATAGACATCGTTTGTGCCTTCTTTAGGGCTGGGAATCCGTAAACTAGCCAAAAGCCGTTCCCACCGTTGGTTAGCCGACTCAGGAGTTTGATCCAACATTTGGTGCAGGTTTACGTCGAGTAAGCGGGCAGTGTGTTCCGCCCGCTCTAGATACCGACTCATCCAATAGAGACTGTCGGCAACTCGTGAAAGCATATCGTTTTCTTTGCTTTCTCTGGCAATGCAGTTTAATCTACCAAGATTCCTCTGCTTTTAGCCATTTGCTAAGGTGTAGGAATAAAGCCTAAAAGAGTTTGGGGATCTTTATCCGTTGCAATGAGCAGACCACGATTAGCTACACGGATTAAGGACCGCCAATTTTGCCCTTTAACCGTAAGAGGGAGATCGAGCGGAGCCTGATCGATTAAAACAAGGCCCGCAGCGCTATATTGAAATTCAACTAAGCGACTTAATTGATTAGCCTGCGCTAGATTCACGCTTTGACCATATTTAGCTGCCAAAGGATCACTCTTTGGCAGCAATTTCTGATCTTCAGGCCCAAAAGCGTTGATAACCCAAAAGCGATTAGCCGTGTCAGGCTCGCTGGCCGCTAAGACCCGATATTCTACATTGGGCATGGGGCTTGCGCTCAAGCGCAGCGGATGTCTGGAATTTGCGTCAAAAAGCTGAATTACGGGCTTTAGATTGAAATTCTGGCCGTTGACCGCATTGATCGTAACGACTTTGTTCCCTAACACAAACAACGCTTGTTCAAAATCAGAGGTCTTGCTTTGAGCAGGGATTTCAGTCAAGCTTGTTACATCCAAAAGGATATTGAAATAGGGAGTAATCTTTCCCTGCACGAGATAACTCTTTTTACCCTTGGTTGTCTGCGCGTTCAAGGTCACGAAAATGCGATCCCCAACAATCGCTGTGCTACCATAACCTTTGAAGCCCTTAACCATCCCCGCTAAACCAGGATCAAAGAAGGGAATCGGTTGGAATTGTAAGGGTTCATTGGTTTGGCCATCAAGAAATGCCAGAAGAGCCGCTTTGGAAAGCCGAAATGCTGAGTTGTAGCCCAGGTTATTCGACGGAGAATTGGGATATTGCGGCACAATAATCAAGGTATCGCTATACCACGCCATTCCTGCAATGTCAAGTTTTTGGTTGTCACCAAACTCTGCAAGGGGAATGTTGGTCACAGGTTGCACCACCGTCGCAGCCGCTCCCGCCGAAGGGCTGGGTAAAGGAGTCGCTTTTGGCATCGTGGGGGCAACGCTCGGCGTTGCAGCTTTGACCTGCGTTGCCGTAGCTTTGGGGTCCAAAGGCCGCAATTCAGTCCCCAAGCGCCCCAGCAAAATATCAAAGGGCGGTGTTTTTTCGGGATGAAGCTCAAACCGCACCCGCTCAAACCATTGAACCGTATAAGTCTTCCCGTCGCTCAAAACTTCAACTTGCTCATCGCTAATTGGTTCCCCAAACAAAGCGATATTTTCAGCTTCGCTAAAGCCAGGTTGTCCATCGCTTTCAATGCCTAACGCTCGCCAACGCGCTAAAATCGCCCCGCAGATGTTGTGTCCTGTGTTTGCAGCGAAACGACAACCTTCTTTGGCGCTACTCTTAGGAAAAGTCCGCCAGTCGCGCTTACTTTGCAAGAGAATATCATCTGAAAGGCGACCTAACAAAACATCGTTTGGCGCAAGATTTTCAGGGTGAAGCTCAAACCGATTCCGCTCAAACCATTGAACTTGAAAGGCTTTTCCCTCGACCTGCTCCTCTTTCTGGGCTTGGATTGGGAAGCCAAAGAGAGGCAAACCACCATTCTGTTCCCAAAAAGTACGGAACCGCCCACTAATACATTGGCCTGTTTCAATGAAACAAAGTTCGCTTGGATTGGTCTGCGCTTGCGAAATGCCACTAAAACTGGTGAGTAAGGCCCCGAAAGCAATCAATCTAGCCATCGAGCGAATGTAACGCTTCATCTTACCTCCACAGGAGCAAATGCTTTTCTTCCTAAAACCCACCTGAAACAGCGAATTTACCTTCGTTCCCTCAGCTTAATCGTAGAGAATCCAAGTATCTTTGCTCCCCCCGCCTTGCGACGAATTGACCACGAGTGAGCCGCGCCGTAAAGCTACCCGCGTTAGGCCACCAGGCACTATCGTGACCTGCTTGCCATAGAGGATATAAGGGCGCAAATCTACATGCCGGGGTTCAACTTGCCCATCGAGGAAGCATGGGGCCCGCGAAAAGGAAAGCGTGGGTTGGGCAATATAATTGCGTGGCTCAACAAGGATGCGTTTGCGGAATTGTTCGCGCTGCTCCTGGGTGCTATGTGGGCCAATCAGCATCCCATAGCCCCCAGATTCCCCAACCGCCTTTACCACTAGCTCCCCTAAATGCTCTAAAACATAGTTGCGCTGCGACTTATCAGTCAGAAGATAGGTCTCAACGTTCTGCAAAATAGGGTCTTCCTTCAAGTAATAGCGGATGATCGCAGGGACATAAGCGTACAAGGCTTTATCATCGGCGATTCCAGTGCCAATCGCATTCGCCAGCGAGACATTGCCACAGCGATAAGCATTGAGAAGCCCTGCGACCCCTAGAGTCGAATCGGGCCGAAAGGCTAATGGATCAACAAAATCATCGTCAATGCGGCGATAAATCACATCTACTCGCTTGAGACCGCCTGTCGTCCGCATATAGACAATGTTGTTATGGATCAGCAGATCTCGACCTTCTACCAGTTCAATCCCCATTTGGCGGGCTAGAAAGGTATGCTCAAAGTAAGCCGAGTTGAAAACTCCAGGCGTGAGCAGCGCAATGGTCGGGTCAGTACAATTCGGCGGAGCTAAAGAGCGCAAAGTGGCTAAAAGAGCTTGCCCATAGTGGTCGATTGGGCGGATGTCGTACCGACTGAAGAGCCGTGGAAAGACATGCTTCATCACCTGCCGATTGGCTAACATGTAGGAGACTCCGCTTGGGACGCGGAGATTATCCTCTAAGACCACAAACTGCCCATCACTTAGGCGGATTAGGTCGATCCCTGCGATGCTGACATATATATCGTTGGGAACCCTAAGCCCCATCATCTCGCGGCGAAAATAGCGACAGCTATAAACTAACGCCTTTGGCACAATCTTATCGTTTAGGATATGCGCTTCGTGATAGATGTCCTTGAGAAAGAGATTTAGAGCAATGATGCGCTGGGTAAGCCCCTTCTCTATCGTCGCCCATTCATCACTTGTGATAATGCGGGGCAAAAGGTCGTAGGGAAAGATGCGTTCTGTGCCATCGCTGCCCCCATAAACTGTGAAGGTAATCCCCTGATTGAGAAAGGTAATGTCTGCTGCGTGCTGGCGTTGCCGCAACTCAGTCGCAGGCAACTCAAGCAGGAGTTGATGCAAGTACTGGTAATTAGGGCGCGGTTGACCCTCTGGCGTAAACATCTCATCATAAGCGATGTCCAGTTGGTAGTTGGCGAACGGCGGGAGAAAGGCACGTTGGGTAAAGGTTTCTGTTGAGTCCACGGACAATTACTCGCTTTGCACAGCCAGCAGAATAACCCCACTCAAGTGAATTGGGTGGGGCATCCTTGCCGGGGTTGCCTGTCTTTGGCATGTTACACTCTCTTGCAAGGGCCAATTATAGCATAAAATTAGGGCCAGGGAATAGCCGCTCGCAAAGTTGCCTGCCGCCCCATGCTATAATAAAGAAGTTGTAAAGGAAGATAGCATTATGACCAATCAACGCCTAGTCAGCCCTAAGCCCCAGCAGGCCGAACAACAAATTGAAGAGAGCATCCGCCCCCGCCAACTGGCGACATTCATCGGCCAGGAGAAGCTAATCCACCAACTGCGAATCGCCGTCGCTGCCGCTAAGGCCCGCCAGGAGCCTCTTGATCACATTCTCTTCTATGGCCCCCCAGGTTTGGGGAAAACTTCTTTGGCCGGAGTCTTAGCCAATGAGATGGGTGTCAACCTGAAGATCACAAGCGGCCCAGCTATCGAGCGGACGGGCGATCTCGCAGCCCTCCTTACCAACCTCCAGCGCGATGACATCCTCTTCATTGATGAGATTCACCGCCTCAATCGAGCAGTCGAGGAGGTTCTCTACCCTGGGATGGAAGACTTTGCTTTAGACCTCATTGTCGGGAAGGGCCCTAGTGCCCGGAATCTTCGCCTCAAACTACCCCGCTTTACGGTCATCGGCGCGACTACGCGCCTCGCGCTCTTAACCTCACCGCTTCGAGACCGCTTTGGCTCGACCTATCGCTTAGACTTCTATACCCCCTCCGCGATGACCGAGATTGTTAAGCGCTCGGCCAGCCTCTTCAAGGTTCCCATCACCGCCGAAGCGACTGCCGAACTGGGGCGACGAGCGCGGGGAACCCCCCGGATTGCCAATCGCCTTTTACGCAGAGTCCGCGATTACGCTCAGATAATCGCCGATGGAACGATCTCCCTGGAGGTCGCCCGCGCCGCCCTGGCGACTTTGGAGATCGATGAGTTGGGGTTGGACGAGAATGACCGCCGCCTCCTGCGCGCCCTAATCAACCTCTTTAATGGAGGCCCTGTAGGGCTTTCGACGCTTGCCGCAGCCCTATCCGAGGAAGTTGATGCGATTGAGGATGTCTATGAGCCATTTCTGCTTCAATTGGGCTTCCTCCAGCGTACCCCCCGTGGCCGCATCGCTACCGCACAGGCGTATGCTCATCTGGCGCAATTTCCTGCGCTGTCCCCCCAGCAGCCACCTTTGATCTAAGCTATTCCTGCATCAATTGCCACAACCCATCGCGCCCCACAATGTCGCGCAAAGCCTCTAACATCTCCCGCGCCCGCGCCGACCCCCCAATCTGGAGCGTCACCCATTCAGTGGCGGGCATGGGCGAACGCCACAACCAATGCGGATTAAGCCAAAACCCTGCCAATACCTGTGAGTGATAGACCCCCGAAGCATCCAATTTCGCTGGCAGATAACGGTGCTGATCACTAAGTCTATACCATTCAGTCTGCTGCCGTAAGGGATCAATTAGCCAATACTCTTGCACCCCTGCTTCCTCGTAGGCACAAAAGCGCTCCCCCCGATCCTGGGCAAAGCTCTCTGGCGAGGTTATCTCGACCACAATATTAGCTGGCCCATCCAAATAGGTCTCTTTCAAGCGACTTTGTTGCTCCGCCCTAAGAAAGATCAGATCAGGCTCCCATGTCCCCTGGGATAACCGCATCTGAAAGGGGGGAGGCACTACGATTCCGATGTTTTGATTCTCAATGTAACTACTGATGATCTTATAGAGAAAGCCACTTATCTCCTGGTGCTGATAGCTAGTTGGTCTACTAATCATTGCTTCTACTAAGTCCTTCTGAAATCCAAGTCAGTTCAATGCTTGAGCGGCCCTATCATAGCAGATCTTTTGAACCTGGTTGGCATGGGGCAGATCAGGCCGAAGTCTTGTCCCTGGCGATTCCCATGTATTATCCCTAGCGACCTTCTTGGGTTGACCGTAGCCTGAGCTTGTTGAAGGCTACGGGACTCCAAGCGGGCCGCTGCCTGAGCTTGCCGAAGGCAGGCCCTGACGACCCACTTGAGTTAGACCGTAGCCTGAGCTTGCCGAAGGCTACGGGACTCCCTATGGTCGACTCTGCCAACTTCCAAGCCCCAGCGTAGTCTACCGCGAAGCCTCATTGGTAAGTGTTTCAGACCGCTTATTGAGCCAAAACCTTTTCAACACTAGACAAAAGAAGTAAACCACGCCAGAAACTAAGATGATAGTCGCACCCGAAGTAAGATTAAGGAAATAGGAAAGGCATAAGCCTGTAGTAGTGAAGAGACATCCGAGGAAACTAGCTAACAGCATCATCTTCTTTAGGTCTTGCACGAATTGCCCACTGATAGCAGCAGGGATGGTAAGGAGAGCAATGACCATAATCAGCCCTACCACCCGCATCAGCATTACAACGGTGAGGGCAATCAGCACGACCAGCAGGTTGTAGATCAGGTCGGCTGGGACATTCAACACGGTAGCGAAGGTCTCATCAAACGAGATGGCTAGGAGTTCCTTGTAGAACAGGCCTACGAGGAGGAGGATCAGCAGGTCGAGGCCGAGCATAAGCCAGAGATCACTGGTAGGAACGGTAAGAATGCTTCCAAAGAGGTAGCTCATCAAGTCAGCTTTGTAGCCAGGAGTAAGGTCAACGAAGATAATCCCAATAGCCATCCCGATAGCCCACAATACCCCAATGACCGTATCTGCTCGCTGCTGACTTTTGCGCTGAACCATCCCCATCCCAAGCGCAGATACTAGACTAAAGACGATAGCACCTAGCGTTGGATTGAATTTGAAAAAGTAGCCCAACCCAACCCCGCCATAAGCGGCATGAGCAATGCCGCCACTGATGAAGACGATGCGATTAACCACGACCAACGAGCCTACGATCCCACAAGCGAGACTAGCGAGAAGCCCTGCGAGAAGGGCATTTTGCATGAAGGTGAATTGAAGAAGCTCAATCATAGAGATGTTTCGGGGTGAATATGGTCTGGAAAAACGCGATGCGGCACGCCATGGGCAATCAAATCAATCGGACATTGATAAGCCATCTCCAGCATATCGGGGGTTATAAGCCGATCCCCATGGTAGAAGAGCCGCTTATTCAGACAGCCTATTGTCTTCACGTAGGAAGATACAGCCCCCACGTCGTGAGAGATCATCAAAATCGTAAGGTGAGCATTCAGTTCCTGTAAGAGTTCATAGATATTCGTGCGGATCTGAGGGTCTACGCTGGCGGTAGGCTCATCTAAGAGCAAGATTTTAGGCTGGGTAGCCAGCGCTCGCGCTATGTAGACGCGCTGGCGCTGCCCCCCTGACAGTTCCCCAAAAGGGCGGTTCCGCAAAGCAAGCATCCCCACTTGACGGAGGCTTTCGGCAGCGATTTCCTTGTCCTCGGAGTTGTAGGGATGCAGAAGCTGGCGCTGCCCCAGTCGCCCCATCCTGACCACGTCCCAGACCTTGATTGGGAAAGCTCTGTCAAACTCGCTAGCCTGGGGCACGTAACCCATAAAGACTCGCCCTTCTTTAACCCTTTTGCCAAAGATCGAAATTTCTCCCTGGCTGGGGGGCAAGAGACCAAGGAGCACCTTGAGCAAAGTCGTTTTCCCGCCGCCATTAGGCCCGATCAAGCCAATAAAGTCATGTTCTTTGACGGAGAGATTGATCTCTTCAAGGACATTCTCATGGGTATAGCGGGCCCAGAGATGTTGAATCCTAATGACTTCTGCTGGCGCTTCGGTTGGAAAAAGACAAGTCACGTTCTTTAGATCCTTATTTCTGCTTCAAAACAGCGTTGAAAGTCTGCACGATCTGTTGCATATTAGCCAACCAGTCTTCAGCCAGAGGGTCTATGGAAATAACTTGGCCCCCAATCTCATTCGCCAGCATCTCGGCAGACCGTTTACTAAACTGGGGCTGGACAAAAATAACCTTAATGCCTGTTGCCTTAGCCTGGGTAATCAATTGGCTTAACTCGGCAGCACTTGGTTCCTGGCCCCCAATCTCAATCGGGATTTGCTCCAGGCCATAGTCGTGCGCGAAGTAGCCCCAAGAGGGATGGAAGACCAGGAACTTGTGTTGAGCTTGGGGCAAGGCTTGGAAAGTCTTACGGATAGAGGTGTCTAAGGCGGTGAGATCGGCGTTGAAAGCCGTAAGGTTCGCTTGATAGGTCTCTTGATGAGCAGGATCAAGCTCAATCAAGGTCTGATAGATGGTTTGAGCTTGAAGCATAACAAGCTTAGGGGAAAGCCAGACGTGAGGATCGAGGTTATCCTGGGCATGTTCCTCTTTTTCCTGGGCATGTTCCTCCTTTTCATGAGCATGTTCATCTGCAAACTGCATAGGAAGGCGTTGAATTCCCTGGAGGGTATCCACAATCTTCATCTTAGGATTGACAGAACTAAAGCGGGGCATCCAAGCCTCTTCGAAGTCAATGTGAATCCGTAGGTAAGCTGCGGCCTTACTCAAAGCTTTCAACTGTTCGGGCTTAGGCTCATAGGTATGGGCCTCGGCTCCAGGGCCCACGATGACGGTAGTCTCGACATACGGGCCACCGATGCGTTCAACAAAGTACTTTTGCGGTAAGATGCTTACTGTAATAGCGATTTTCGCTGGTGGTGGGGGAGCTTGCCCGCAGCCAGTGGAAATCAGCCCGCTGAGGAAAATCAGGGCCAAAGCGATTCGTGTCCAAAGCTTCATCAGAGTCACCATCTTTCGTATTGACAAGGATTGTCAGTTGAGGTCAAAAAAAAGAGCCTTCTCCCTAAGTTTACTGGCAGCCAGGGCAAAGCCCAAAGAGTTGCAATAAGTGGTCTTCGACGCGGTAGCCTGTCCCCATCTCGACACGGCTAATCAAACTCTCAAGGTCTGCCTCACCCGCAAACTCGACAGCACGGCCACACGTTTGGCAGATCAGGGCATGGTGATGGCCAAGCGAAGCGGGTAAGTAGCCATGGCAGCCATCCTTGCGATGAACACGGCGGAGCAGATTCAGGCCCGTCAGCAGGTTGAGCAACCGATAGACCGTTACCAGGCCAAGCTGGGGATGGGCTTTATGCGCTTGGGCTAGAATCTCCTGGGGGGAAAGGGGAGTTTCAGTTTGCTGTAAGACCTGAAGCACAGCGCGTCTTGGAGCCGTAAGGCGATAGCCCTCCGCCGCCAGGCGGTCTTTCCATTTCATCGCAAAACTCTCACTACTGAAAAATACTTTCAACCGCGCCTAGTATGGCCCAAAAGTCTAAATCTGTCAAGGTGGGGAGAGATCGCTTTCTGCGCTGGCGTGGGGTGGTATAATGTTCACAGTTCGGGGGTTTTACGCAACATCAAAGGGGCGGTTATGTGTAGTCTGTTCGATTGGACAATGGTAACGAGCGCCTTAGTGAATATTGGGCTAGAAGATGCGCTTCAGAAGTTATCGGGGCCTGAAGTTATCCGCCAGCTAAGGCAAGATTTAAGTTTCCCTGGGGAGCCGCCGAAGGATTTTGGGGGTCTCTATGTCTATGCGCTAGTGAAATATGGGGCCGGAGAGGGGAAAGGTCAGCCTAAAGCAGATTCAGTTCTAGCTTTCTTTCGCCAGAAAGAGGTTCATAAAGCCTTTCAGCAATGGTTTGAAGATCCCAAGCAAGACCTAACAGTCTTTGAAGAGGCTACTAAAACCTTATTGAGTTGGCGCAAAATCAGTGAGCCATTGCAAGGAATGAACATTGATCTGCCTCAAGAATTTCTGGAGTTTGCTGAAGTCTTTAATAAATGTCTTGATCAAACACGCACCCCTTACGAAGCTAGGGTGGAGCGCAAGTTGGATGACTTAGCAGAGAGGTTATCAACTTCTGAAAAAGCCTCTGAAAGCCTGCTTTACCGTCAAATGCGAGAGTGGTTTACAGTACTGGGCTATCGCTTTGAAGCGTATGAAGTCAAGGCTAAACACTTTGAATGGATTATCAATGTCCCTGTTCGCCGAGGCTATGATCGTGTTTTGGTACAAGGGGTTGAAGGTGAAGCTAACATTACGCACTTCAATACTCTACGGGAGCATGTTATTCAGCAAAAAACAGATGAAGGCTGGCTAGTAACAACTCGCAGAATAGCCCAATCTGTGCGCCAAGCTGTGAATGAAAAGGAGCATGCCCATCTCTTTTGCTACACTTTAGATGAACTCCTCGACGAGCAAGTTGATTTCAGCAAATACTTTAAGTGGCTGGAGGAGGAATTTACTTCCAAAGGGGTTGGAAAGGCTTATGTTCAACTAGCTTGCACGAAAGATGAGTATGATCCAAAGACAGGGAAGAAAATAACCGCCAGTAAGTATGAAGACCTTGATGGTTACATTTCTCAATGGCTTGACGACCCTGCTAAAGAGCATATCTCTATTCTAGGCGAATTTGGCATGGGCAAAACGTGGTTTACTCTGCATTTTGGCTGGACTGTTTTGCAGAAATATCTTGAAGCAAAAGAGAAAGGTCTTGCTCGGCCCCGTTTGCCGCTCGTGATTCCGCTGCGCGATTATGCCAAAGCCGTAACTGTTGAGTCGCTCTTCTCGGAATTCATATTTCGGAAGCACGAAATGAAGCTGCCTGGCTATTCAGCCTTTGAGCAACTTTGTCGGATGGACAAATTGCTGATTATCTTTGATGGTTTTGATGAAATGGCTGCACGGGTTGATCGCCAAGAAATGATTGATAACTATTGGCGGCTGACTCAAGTTGCGAAACTTAGCAAAAAAGTCATTTTGACCAGCCGTACAGAGCATTTTCCTTCGACGGAGGAGAGTCGCAGGCTGTTTCAAGCGCAATTGCCCTCCTCAATGTCGGCGCTTACGGGGGAGCCACCGCAATTTGAGATTTTGGAAATAGAGAAATTCACCGATGCTCAGATTCGGCAGGTTTTAGCTTCTCATACCCAGCCAAAAACCGTTGAGAAGATAATGGAACGCGATGAACTACGTGATCTTGCTCGTCGTCCCTTGATGATAAACATCATCCTCGATGCGCTTCCAGAGATTGATGCTGGCAAACCAGTCGACCTTTCGCGGGTCTATCTCTATGCTGTGAAACGAAAGATGGAAAGGGATATTAAAGCCGAGCGAACCTTCACTTCGCTGGCCGATAAAGTCTATTTTCTCTGTGAGTTATCGTGGGAAATGCTCTCAACAGATCAGATGAGCCTCAACTATCGAGCTTTTCCAGATCGCTTGCGCCAGCTTTTTGGGCCTTCTGTGCAAACGCAAAAAGACCTTGACCATTGGCACTACGATATGATGGGGCAAACGATGCTCATTCGCAACCGCGATGGCGATTATACCCCCGCACATCGGTCTTTGCTGGAATTCTTTGTGGCTTACAAACTGGCTGCTGAAATGGGGGCTTTGAGTGAGGATTTCGTTGCTTTGGCGCGGCAGCAAACTTATCTAACTACCGACCCAGCGCAAAACTATACCTGGTCTGAATACTTCCAGAGAAAGATGAGCAATCAAGGTTGCATTGAAACTAAGCCACCACTTGCAAACTTTGTTTGCGAACCAATGGATCGCTTAACCATTGCGGTTTGGCAAAAAGCTTTGCCTAACGTTATTTGGGATTTGTTGGATAAGATGCTCGTTTTTGAAGAGGTGCAAAAGAACCTTACGAAAGAGGTCATTAAGCATATCGGTGAACGGGATCGAAGGTGTCCTATGTGCTTGAGTGGTGAGACGAGTACAATATTCGACGAAGAGAAAATAGGCGGACTCTTGAAATTCGAGGAAGAGAAAAATTGGCTAAATATACCAAAAAAGTTGGATATACCAACTTTTTCGCTTGTTTCTAATCCGCTGCTTAGTCATGCTTTTGGCACTTACACGACAATATGCAACAAATGTTATTGTACAATAGATAAGTGGAAAGGTCAAAAGCACTAGATAAGTGGAAAGGTCAAAAGCACTTTTAGCCCTTTGCGGGCTGCGAGGTCGCAAAGGGCCTTTCTTCCACCGCATGTTTCGATCTAGCCCCCAGACCTCACACAAGCGGCAATGGTTTACGTAGCGCGGGCATCCTGTCTGCGAGCCAGGCCGCCAGGCAGGATGCCTGTCCTACAAGCTAACTTCTCGCAGCCTTTCGACCAACTTCACGGTTTCGACGCTTACCGTAATGACTTTCCCGATCAAACGCACAATATATTGCGGCTCATCGCCTCGATTCGGGTCATTCGTAATCCCGCTCCGCTTATCTATCGTGATCTGATATTGATCGATCACCCATTCCAAAGCTGACCGATTGCCCAATTGATATTCAAAGGCGCTGGCGGGAATGCCTTTCAACGTCAAACAGCGATTGACGATGATGGCATCTTTCTCTTTCGTCAGCTTCATCTTCTCAACGCGCCACGTCCAGGGAACCTTCTGATTTTCAACCCATTCTAAAGGATATTCTTCCACGGTTTCATAGTTCAAATGCAGATCAGCCAGCTTTTGGCCAATTTCGACCAGCGTCAAGAAGGTTTGGCGATCTCCGACCAAAGGCAACCGTGGCAATTCGCGCTTGAGGTTTTCCTGATAGCGTTCCCGATAGAGTGGATGATGCAAAAGCGCGTAAACATAGAAGAATATCGCTTTTTTAGTTGAGCCATTGCCTTCGGCATGCTCAGGCCACGGCCCCTCGCTGGTTGAGCTTGCCGAAACCTGGCCTTCGGCAAGCTCAGGGCCTTCGGCAAGCTCAGGGCCTTCGGCCCGCTCAGGGCCTTCGGCAAGCTCAGGGCCTTCGGCAAGCTCAGGCAACGGCCCACTCGCTGGTTGAGCTTGCCGAAACCCCGCAACCAGCAAGTCGGGGCCATACTTAGCTTCAAACTGTTTGACGGCCCAAGCGGTGATGTTTTCCTGCCGATTGCTGCCATCTTCGGCGTAGGTGTAGAGGGGAAAACATTGGGTAATGCAAGTCGGCCCAACTAAATGAAGATCAGCGATTAAGTTTGTGAGCAAAACCATAAAAGGTCTTTCTGAACCAAGCCCCGTTAAACAAATCGCCAGATTCTCTGCTTCGGTGGCGGGCGTGGGGAAGAAATGATGTTGACGATAGATGCTCTCGCTGAAAACGCGCTCAAAGTAGTAAAAGTTTGGGGTAAAAGGCCGATAAAGCGCATGGCGGATTTTTGAAGCAGCAAAAACAACTTCTACCCCGCGCCGGAAAAAGAGCTTTGTACCATGAATCCATTTCAAAACTTGCTCATCAACTTGCAAAAAGGGTTCAAGATCTTTAGGCTGGCCATTCTGTAACCACTGCTGGCGGGCCACATGGTAGCTTGCTACCATGCCCTGGGCGATTCGAACTAGTCTTTCCCGCTCAAAATTATACACATAAGCATCTTCATTCGTTTTTACCCCATTACTGTAGGTTTTGAAAAGCGCTTCGGGCTGGGTTGCCGCCTTTGCTTCCTTCGTTCCCATTGGCAAAAAGGTCTCAAATTCAGGCTGGAAGCCCGCCGTGAGCCAATTGTTTTTTGCGTCTGGGTGCAAGATTTGCCATTCAAGAGCTTCAACGCTCTGGTGTTTAGTTAGTAAAGCTAACTTTTCTGGGCCCGTTAATTGCTTAGGCAGAGCATGGTAGAGAAGCGTTGTTTTTGCTGAGGATTCAGCCCTTTTTGCGTTATTCTGCACTAAAAGCGTGATTCCTACGCCAACCATGATCCCAAAGACACTTCCACCGCCCCCTTTGCGCGCATTCCCGCCCAGATTAAGATGATAGATTGTGGTAAAATCTTGCAAAAGATGCTGCCGAAAACTATCAAAAGTTAGCCCTTCCACAAAGCTGTTATTACTTACAAAGCAAATAATGCCATCCTGATCATCTAAACGGTCTATGGCCCAGCGAAAGAATCTAACATAGGCATCATACAATTGCATTTTTAAGGTTGCTTTTGAACCTTTCACATAAGTTTCGCGGATACGGCTATCAATTACAGCATATTTGCGATTTTTGTTGTTGTCATTTTCATTTTGCTGCCCCACATTGTAGGGTGGGTTGCCAATAATCACCGTCAGCGGCGCAGCTTTTTGGCGGGCGACTCGCTCGCTGTTTTCTTCATTGAAGAAATCCAATTGCGGACTTTTGGCCAGGTTTAAGGTATCCACCAAACAGATGCCAGGATAAGTACGGTACTGTTTCATCAGTTCAAAATAGCAATGTTCGATGTTTAACGCCGCGACATAGTAGGGTAAGAGTAAGACTTCGTTGCAGAAGATTTCTTTTTCATATTTGCGCTGGAGGTCTTTGCGGGAAAGGCGGTTGAGCAAATTGAGAATAAAGTTGCCCGTACCAACGCACGGGTCCAGAATTTGCACGGTGGGCGCGGCCAGCGTCAAATTAAACTCTTGTTGCAAAATCGTTTCCACGCTGTTCCACATAAAGTCGACAATTGGTTGCGGCGTATAAATGATGCCGTGCGTATCAGCTTGTTTAACAGCGAAACCTTGAAAGAACCGCTCGTAAACGACATTGAGAAAAGCCTGTTTAGCGCTAAAGTCTTCGCTACGTTTAGCATTATCCTCCAGAGTCTGATAGATATTATCGAGTTCACTGAGAAAGTCACTGCGCTTAAAGGATTGATTCGTCAACACATCAATAACTTTCTCGATTTCAGCAGCGATGACATTGCGGCGCACGAAATCAGCATTATCAAACACGGTTCGAAACAGTCTTTCGGTAAGGAGATGTTGCACCAGCATCTCGACGACGACTTCGCGGCTGGGAGCTTTGTGCAACGCTCGGTGGCAAAGGGTCTGAAACTTATTGAAGGCTGTGGTGAAAGCAACGTTTAGCTTGAATTCTGCGGCAATGCGGAGGCTTAAACCTTGCGCTAAAAGGGGAATCCGCGCTTGAAACTCGCGCACCGCCGCTTCAAACTTCTGAAGATCCTCGCCTGTGTACGTAAAAAAGCGCGAAAGCAAGGTCGCTAATTGCTCTTTGTGGCGCAAATCGGCTTCAAACTTCCGTTGCCCATCTTGATAGAGAATGCCAGATTCGCTATTCTCAAAAATCGTATTGAAAATGGGATAACCAACCGCGATTTTCTGCGTTATCTCGACCTCAAACGGTAAGTGAGCCTGCCGAACTTCTTTGGGGTCTTTGGCTTCCCAATAACCTCGCGGAATCCGCAGATGATCGAGCAAAACCCCATCGGGGCCCGCTGGCCTGGTGAAATTACGCTCTAAAATCAAGGGCCAAGCGACCTTAGCGGCGACTTCTTCCAATAAAGAAGCGAAGGCAGGGCGCAGCCCTGTTTCGTTGGAGGTTCCCTGGCGACGATAGGTTTCTAAGCGGGTATAATAGGTTTGCAAGGCGGGGGCCGTGGGCGAAATGGTGAAGGTGGCCATGAAAGACTCCTTTAAGGCCTAAACGGTTGGCTTCTGCGGAGGATGATACCACAAGCAAGCGTAGTGTGGAGACAGGTAGGATGCCTGTCCTACGGAGCGGGAGCGCTGCGAGCCAGGCAAGATGGTTGGCTTACCTTTGACAAGAAAGAGACCTTTGCGATTTTGAAAACCGCAAAGGTCTGAAGGAATCTCCGTAGGATGGGCTTCGAGCCTGTGGGCGACTCTATTTCCTTTCCAGAGCCGCTTCAACCCCTGCTTGCAAGGTGCTGTGGGTGCTGACCCCGCTTAAATCTAAGCCAAGCTGGACAAGGGTTTGCGCCAGCGTAGCGGAGATACCTGTCAAAATGACTTCGGCCCCAAGCAGCTTGACGGCCTGAATCGTCTGAAGAAGAGCTTGGGCCACTTGGGTATCAATCTGCTTCAGGCCTGTAACATCAAGGATCGCCACCGCCGCCTGATGTTCAACAATCCCCTCCAGCAGAGTTTCCATGATGTTTTGCACCCGTTGGGCATCAATCTTGCCAATCAAGGGCATGGCAAGCACTTCATCGGCCAGGGGAATCAATGGAGCGGATAGCTCACGCAAGGCCGAGCGTTGCGCTTCAATCACTTGCTCCTGAAGGTCAGCCCGCTCGGCTTCCACCCGCTTCTGGGCCGTAATATCCGTTGAGATTCCCCCCAGCCCACAGACCACCCCTTCGGTATCATACAAGGGAAACTTGAAGGAGATGTAAGTATGAAGCCCATCAGGCAATTCTAAATACTCTTCTATCGAGATAGGCTTTCCCTCAGCGATGATCTTCTCATCATTCTTGCGAATCGGATCAATTGCTTCGGCAGGAAACAAATCGTAATCATTCTTGCCCACGACCTGGTCTATAGGAACGTTGATCAAGTCTGAATAAGGCTGATTAGCCAAAATGATTCGCCATTGCAAGTCTTTGGCATAGATAATCGAGGGCGAGTTATTGATGATGGATTGAAAAAGCGACTGATTCTCCTGAAGCTCTGCCGTGCGTTTAGTCATCTGCTGTTCCAAAGCGGCATTCAACTTGCGGACTTCCTCCTCTATTCGGCGGCGCGGGGTGATGTCGGTAGCGAACCCTCCCAAAGAGACAATCTGCCCCTCATCATCAAAGATCGGAAACTTGACTTCCCAATAGACCCTAGGCGTTCCATCCACCACAAGTTCCCGCTCCTCGGTTTGAGGTTGGCCCGTGGCCAGAATTTGATCTTCATGGGCCTGAAACAGATCAGCGACAGCTGGAGGAAATAGATCGTAACCTGTTTTACCCAACAGTTCGGCTGGGGGAAGGCCCATAAAAGTTGCAAACTGCCGATTGAAAGCAAACAAGCGACGGTCTAAGGTTTTAGCATAGATAATCGCGGGGGCGTTATCAATAATCCCCTGAAGCATCAGTTTGCTCTGGCGCAATTCAACTTCCAGGCGCTTATACTCGGTGATGTCCCGCCCAACTCCATAGATTAACTGTTGGTCTAACTCCGCCGCAATCTTCCAGATCAAGGATTTAGAGGAGCCATCCTGACAACCGCAAAGGATTTCAAAGGTCGCGGTCTCGTGGCCCTCCAGCAGCGAATGCACGTTGGCCAGCGTCAATTCTTGGTCGGTAGGATGGACAAAGGTCACAAAGGGTTGGGCTAACAGTTCGGCGATGGTAAAGCCTAAAGTTTTTTCCCATTGCGGATTGAGGTGCTTGAAGTAGCCATCAAACCCCGCAATACAAAAGAGATCGGAGGCTTTGTTAAAGAAGACCGCGTACTTGGATTCTTGGGCTTGTTGTTCCAAGGCCGCCACGCGCTGGCGCAATTGGCTGTTTTCCGCTTGCAATTCCTCAATTGATGAAGACATCTTACTTCTTGGTCCTTTTCATGACAGCTTCAACTCCACTTTGCAAAGTGTTTTGAGTCACAATGCCACTCAAATCGGCTCCTAATTGTACCAGAATTTGCGCCAGGGTGGGCGAGATTCCGGTGAGAACGACTTGGGATCCAAGCAGGCGCACAGCTTGCGTGATCTGAAGAAGCGTTTGGGCCACCTGCGGCTCAATTTGTCTCACCCCCGTGACATCCAGAATCACCACCTTGGCCCGATGTTGCACCCCCCCCGGCAGCAACGTTGCCAGAATCGCTTGGGCCCGCTGGGCATCAAAGTCGCCAAGCAAAGGCATGGCAAGCACCTTATCCATCAGAGGCAGAAGGGGCGCGGCGAGTTCCTGCAACGTCGCTTTTTGAGCTTCAATCACGCGCTGCTGAAAGTCGGCCTGCTCTTTCGCAGCCTTTTTGACAACCGTAACATCTATAGCAAAAGCGGCAACCGCATACGGTTGACCCGTCGCATTGAGGAGGGGAAATTTGGTGTTGAGATAGATGCGCTCTTCACCTTTCACCGTGATTGCATCTTCTACTTCAAGAACCTTGTTCGCTAAAAGCATTTGTTGGTCGGTCTCGTGGATTGAGTCGGCTAAGGCACGGGGAAATATGTCATAATCCGTCTTCCCCAACAGCCCCCCTGGGGGCAGATTTAAGATCTTTTCGCAATGCCGATTGGCCAAAATATAGCATCCCTCTAAATCCTTCGCATAGATCACCATGGGAGCATTAGCCAGTAAGGTTTGCAAAAGGGTTTCGAGTTGCACCAGCGACGCAGAAGATTGTTCCAAAGCTGCCAGCATCTCATTGATGTCTTGGCGCAGGTTAGTAAGTTCATTTTGGGGCACAAAGAGGATTTGAGACACGGGCAGCCGCGTCGTAAAATCTCCTTTCTGCCCAATCTTACTGACTTGCTGACTCAAGGCGACTAAGTTGGTTAGGATCAGCCAGTCTAAGAGCCACAGGTTGACCAGACAAAGGGCCAAAGTGATCACCAGAAAGGCCCAGAAAGTATAGAACAAGGTCTGCTTACCTTGCTGGAAGATCGTTCTGGGCAGATCAACCTTCAGTATTAAAGCTGGCTGGTCATAAAGGTCCGTAAGAAGCGTATAGCCCGCAATCTTCTGCTCATTTAAGGGCAACAAAAAGAGCGGGGAAGTGGAAGTCAAAGTGGAGCAAGCGGTCTGAAGGTCGGCAGGAAGGTGCGAATCCGTAAGTCTGAATAAGGAGAGGGAAAGTTCCGTTCGGGCGGAGAGGCTCAGAAGCATTGAGGGATCCAAAAAGCGGCCAACAATCATTGCGCCAGCTTTAGGCCCTTGGCCCTCATTCGTGAGAATCGGTGCGACTCCCACAAGCAGGATTCCTTCAGGGAGCACGAGGATGCCCGTCTGGATGGGTTGCGTTTCGGTCAACACGCCTAAGCCCTTCTGAATTTGGGTGAGCAAGCTTTTGGGAAAGGGAATCTCTTTGTTCTTGTCAAGATCAAATGCGCCCTTAAAAAGAATTTTGTTGGCTTTATCCGTAAAGACAATCAGATTCAAATGAAGATTAGTGAAAGTTGTGGTATCCGCAAGGTTTTCCTGCACGAAGGTTGGGTTTTTGCCTTGGGCAAAAGCATAAGTTTCGTTCCAACTGGCCCAATCCCGCATGGGATTCTTGAATTGAACATGTTCGAGGGCCAAAGCCGCGCTGGCCCGATGGATATTCTGCTTAACCTGTTGTTGCTCAATTTGAACAAACCCATTCATGACAATCTCTTGCGCTAAGGTATGTAACCCTAAGAGCAGAAGCAGGCTTGTGAAAGTCGTGATCAGGAGGATGGTGTAGCGTAAGGACATCTTTGTTCTTTTCTTGCTATTTTCTGTAAATTTGTTCAAGGGCAAAAGAAGCGAGTTGAATGCTCAAGAGAGCATCCCTCTCGCTTCCTTTAGTTTCCTAAACGAGCTAACTAGGCTAATTCCATCGCTTCAATGCGCGTTAGGGCAAAGGATCGCAAGTCATTTCGCAGAAAACAATAGGCTCGGAGAAAAACCCCTTGGCGTTCCTGGGTCAATTCTAAGGGCTGCACCAGGCGCTCCGTCGGCAAAAGGCGACGCGGTGAGCGGTAGATAATCCGGAGGTAGCGGCCCTCCCGAAACGCACGGTCAATGAGCGGTGGGGGAATCGGCTCTGGCTGGCCGGGCAAAAGCCCCCGTTGATAGCGGAGCGTTTCGCCCAAGGTGTTGATCCGAAAAGCCAGCAAGTCTTTGGCAAGGTAATCAAAAACCCCGCGCAGGGCTAACACATCCTTCATGGCTCGATGGGCCGGAGGTTGAACCCCCAAATCATTGGCCAGGGCTTGCAAGCTATAAGATGAACGGGTCAAAAGGCGACGGGCCAGCACCAAGGTGTCTAAAACGGGATTCGCCGGAGCTGGCCGCCCAAGGAGGGCCAATTCAGTCGCTAAAAAGGCGACATCAAAAGGTGCATTGTGCGCGACTAAAATGGTCCCCGCCAGGAGGTCCGAAACCTCATCGGCCACGCCGGCAAAGAAGGGCGCACCTTGAAGCATGGCCGCTGAAATCCCATTGATCGCAAAGGCCTGCTCTTCTAAAGCTCGCTGGGGATCAACCAAGGTGCTAAATTGGCCCTCGATCTGCTGGCCCTTTACCCGTAAAATGGCTACTTCACAAACCCGATCTCCCTGCGTTGGAACGAGACCCGTGGTCTCTAAATCAAAGAAGGCCAAGGAAAGTTCGCGCAAAGGTTGTTCGAGGTCCACCGAACTCTTCATTCTTGGCCTACTGGCACTTTTGCCTCAATTTCTGGGGAAAGGTTCAACAAAGAACGATGCACCCAACCGACTTTTCCGCGAAGATTTTGAATTTGATACCATTTGGCATCGGCGGTCCGTTTGAGTAACTCGACAGTCTCCTTCGCATTGATTTGGTCGATAATTGTTTCCCCATTTGGGCTTAGGCGGACATTGCCCCCATTATAGACCGTGGTTTGCAACTTAGCAGCGGAAGCAATGGTGGGCGTTAGCGTAGGGGTGGTAGCTAAAGGTTGAGAAGTCCCAGTTGCTTTTGGTTCCTCCGACGGTTTAGCAGTGGGGGAAGCGGTAGGAGAGATGGTTTGAGTCCCAGCCACTGCCGATGAAGGTAAGGATTCTGCGGCTTGCAAGGGAACCTTGGCCGCAATGCCTGGAGGGACAATGAGTAAAGAACTATGGACCCACCCAACGTTCCCTTTAACATCCCGAATGTAATACCAAAGGTCCGTGGGTTCAGTGGTCTTCCCAAGGAGTTCGATCATACTTCCACTTTCGATCAGCGCCAGAACTTTGCCCGTTCTGTTATTGGGCTGTTCGCGCAAATTACCTCCGTTGCCGACTTGCACATTCAAGCCGGTCTTTTCAGGCTGCGCCGTCCCAACCAAGGAGGCTAAAGGTTTCGCGCTGGGACTTAAACTAAGTTGCGGGGTAGCTCCAGCAGCTTGCAGTGGGATTTTCGTTACCAAGGAGGGATCAATCGCCAAAAGCGATTTATGGACCCAGCCTTCTTCGCCCTTCTGATTTTTGATCTTATACCAATCGCCCTTCAGGGTTTTTTGGAAGATCTCTACGGTATCGCCTGCATTGATCCCCCCAACCACATTCTTTTCATTTGACGAATCGGGTTGAGAACGAACCTTCCCGCCATTAAAGACCACCGCGCTCAGACCTGCTGCTGAAGGTGCGGTGGGCGCAGGAAGAGCCGAGGGTGAAGAAGCAGAAGCAGTACTTTCGACGGGGACTTGATTTGCCAGCTTTCGATCAAAAACTAGCAAGGTATTATGAATCCAACCTTCCTGCCCTTGGGAATTTTTGATCTTATACCAAAGACCATTGGCCGTTTTTTGAAGCAAGGTAACTTCTTCATTCGCGTTGATCAGATAGGCAACATTCTTGCCCAGCGCGGGCTGAGTCCGGACGTTGCCGCCATTAAAAATCGTCGCGGTTAAGCCCGTGGCCTTGGGGGCAGGCGTGACCGTTGGGGTGGTAATGGCCGTAGGCTTCATTGCTACCTCTGTCGTCGGCGAAACCTCATGTGTTGAGGTCAGTACATTAGTCGAAGCAATGGTGGTCGGCGAGATGTACGGTGTAGCTTTAAGGACCTTCTTATCTTCGGTAAAGAAAGCTTCCTCGAAAAGTTTGGGCACATTTAAGGTGTGGGTGGCGGTTACGAGCGTTTCATTTACCTTCAAGGTTTTGGTCTTGGTTACAGGTACTTTCGCTTCGAGAAGCACCGTATAGGTTGTACCTTTAGTGGCCCCAAGCTCTTCGGGGTCTTTGAGCAAGCGCAACGTGACTTTGCTTTTGACCACTTCGGTGAGCGTCGTTCCCCTTTTAGGCCAAGGAAAAGGTTTTTGTTCCTCATCAAGCAATTTAGCCGTGACCGAGATCCCTTCTGGCAGATCAGTATCGGCCAAAACGTTAATGGTTTGAGGCTCTTGGCTGACGAGGTCCGCTTTGGTAATAGTGAGCGTATATTTCTTAGTCGGTGGTGGCGGAGTTGGGGGAGGCTTATTTGGGTTAAGGGTTAAGGCCACCACCGTGCCGAGAATTAACAGCAACGGGACCCCACCCATGGCGATCTTGGCCGGCAGGGGGAGCGCGAGCAGTTTGGCCTGCCAGGTCCCCCCTTCTTGCGTCGCAGCGGCGGTATAGTCGTGTACTTGATCAAAATCGGTAGGAATTCCGCCTTCGGAGCTTTGCCGCTGCAAGAAGACCATCACCACCCCAAGCGAGACCCCAATGATCAGCGCAACAACCCCAAAAACCAAAAAGAGTTCCAAGCGTAACAACCTTTCATTTCTCAAATCCGGGTGAAAAATCCTGCGTCTATCGTATTACACTTCTTTCTGCTTTGCAAGTAAACCCGCCTTGGTCTGGAGCAAGGTAAGGTGTGGTAAAATGCCAAAGGAGCTGCGGCTTGGGCTGCTTTTCCGGGCGGCCAAAAAGCTTTCGCGTCGGGGCAATTTTACCACAAGCCCCCAGCTGCGGCTGGCTAACGTGTTTTTCATCTTTCTGGCTCGTTTAACTTGCTGCTCAAAGGAAAATATATGCCTAAACATATTTTGATTGCGGTTGCCTGGCCCTACGCCAGTGGCCCTCGCCATTTGGGGCACGTCGCGGGGTTTGGCGTTCCCGCCGATATTTTTGCCCGCTATCAACGGCTCAAAGGCGCTCAAGTGCTAATGGTTAGTGGCACTGATGAACATGGAACGCCCATTACTATCGCCGCAGATCGGGATGGGATAAGCCCTAAAGAGCTTGCAGACCGCTATAATCGAATTATCGGCGATGATTTATATCGGTTGGGCTTGAGTTATGATACTTTTACCCGCACAACCACCCAGAATCATTATCAAGTTGTGCAAACCATGTTTAAGACCTTGTATGAAAAGGGTTATTTGCTCAAACAAACGACGCAAGGGGCCTTTTCAGCGGCCACGGGCCGTACCTTGCCTGACCGCTACATTGAGGGTACTTGCCCAATTTGTGGCTACACTGAAGCCCGCGGCGACCAATGTGATTCTTGTGGCAACCAGCTTGACCCAATTGACTTGCTGCAACCTCGGTCAAAAATTGATGGGCAGCCACCAGTTTTCAAAGAAACTGAGCATTTTCTCTTTGATTTAGCTGCTTTTGCTGCCGAATTAGAACTTTGGCTGACCAAACAAGATCATTGGCGACCAAACGTCCGAAGCTTCTCCTTGAATCTTCTGAAAGACTTGCGGCCCCGTGCAATTACCCGTGATTTAGATTGGGGTGTGCCGATTCCGCTCCCCGAATATGCAGACCGCGATGATAAACGGATCTATGTTTGGTTTGACGCAGTGATTGGCTATCTTTCAGCGAGTATTGAATGGGCCAAAAATCGCGGAACCCCTGAGGCTTGGCGTGAATGGTGGCAAAACCCCACAGCTAAACATTTTTATTTTATGGGGAAAGACAATATCGTTTTCCATAGCATCATTTGGGCCAGTATGCTGATGGGCTATGAAAATGGGGGCCAAGGTGAAGCCCTTTTATTGCCACATAACATTGTAAGTAGCGAATTTCTGACGATGGAAGGGCGCAAATTTAGTAGCAGTCGAGGGGTTGTGATCTTTGTAAATGACTTTTTAAGTCGTTATGACCCTGATCCGTTGCGGTTTTTCCTCACGATTGCGGGGCCCGAAAACCAAGATACCGATTTTACCTGGGCCGAATTTGTGCGCCGCAATAATGACGAATTAGTAGCCACCTGGGGCAATCTTGTCAATCGCACTTTGACCAACGCCTACCGCAATTTTGGGGTTGTGCCGCAGCCAGGCTCGCTTACCGCAAGCGATGTCGCGTTGCTAAAGACAATTGAAGAGAGTTTTGAGACGATTGGCAGCTTGCTTGATAATGCTCGTTTCAAAATGACTTTGACAGAGCTAATGAAGCTGGCTAGTCAAGTAAATCAGTATCTTAGCGAGCAAGAGCCGTGGAAAGTTATCAAAGTAGACCGTGAAAGAGCAGCGACGATTCTCTACGTTGCTTTGCGCTGCGTGGATAATCTCAAAATCATGCTGACTCCTTTTTTGCCCTTCACGAGTCAACAATTACACGAACTCTTGGGCTATCAAGGCTATATCGCGGGGCCGCTTGAATTTCGGGAATACACTGAAGAAAATGGAAGCACGCATCGCGTCCTGACGGGCGATTACGCAAGCTGGGTGGGACAATGGGCGGCCAGCGCGTTGCCTATTGGGCAGCAATTGCTGGAGCCGAAACCACTCTTTAAGAAGTTAGATGAAAAGGTGGTCGCCGAAGAATTAGCGCGAATGGAGCAGGAAATAGCGAAATAAGCGCTAGTTTTGAGCAGCAATGAGCATTTTTAGTGAACAAATGGGGCGCGGGCTTGACGGCTTTCAGCCGTCAAGCCCGCGCCCTACCCTCAAATTGAACTAATTAGAAAAGTTAAACTTTGTCAAATAGCCAAAACCCAGATTACTATCGGTAAAGAGGATATTCCCCTCATTATCCAATGCAATTCCCGTAGCTTGATGACATTCGCCAATTTGTAACGGGCGCTCGGCGGCAGCAACATCTTTGGCATCCTGACACCACTGCTCAAGTTTTTCACCCTGGGCATTCAGATGCACAATTCCCTTGCTGCCCGTCGCCACATACAGCGAGTTATCAGGGCCAACCGCCAGGGCTTGAAGCGAAGCACCTTGCACTTCAAGAACCGCTAAAAGGTTGCCTTGCCGATTGATTTTATAGATTCGGTCTGTGGTAAAATCGCTCAAATAACGATTACCTTTAGCATCCAGCGCGATAAAATTACCCCCAATTGGCCCCTTACTGAGTTTCTGGCTAATATCTGCAAATTCTAGCGTTTGACTAAGAACCTTCGCATTTGCGGCCTTTGACTTGGCTGAAACAGTCGGGGTAAGCGTTTCCGTTTGCTCTTCGGGCTTGAGATCAGTTAAATTAAGCGTTTCTTTCAGCGAGCCACTAGCATTAAAAGTGAGTAAACGCTTGTAAGTCCGCCCTTGAGCATCCTCATTTTCATCCAAAGCGAGAATAGTTCCATTTTGGTCAAGCGCAATTGATTGCGGACTGAGCGGCCCAAACTCACCTTTGCCCGCGCCGCGCTTGCCAATGTTCAACGTTTCAGTGCCATCGGGCCGAAATACCACAATTGTATTTCTTCCCCAATCCGCCACGTACAAACTTCCATTAGCCCCAAGGGCCACATCAGCCGCCGAAAGCAGGCTGCCTTCGCCAAAGGTACGCTGCAAATGCCCTTCAATGTCAAGGACGCGCACGCCATTCTTGCCCGCCGCCACGTAGATTTGCCCTTGTTTATCAATGGTTAAACCACCTGGTGGCGCAAAAAGCGCATTTTGTTCGCTGAAAGCCCCGCCGATCCGCCAGATAAAACCTAACGGCAAAGCAACTTCTTCCTTTTCTTTCTTTTTCACCTCTGGCAGAGCAGGGCTAATAACTGCTTTTTCACGGACCCCAACTAATTCAACCGCATCTATCTCATTCCAAGTAATCCCTAAAACCGATTGATCAATTGTTACTTTCACTCCCTGCGCGAGATAAGTAGCATCTTTAACTGTAAGCGAAAGAGTATAGGGACAAGTAGCCATTTTATTTAGGGGTGGTTCAGCATAAATCGTATGATATTGATTGTTAGGATCCCGCAATTCAACTTTTGAAACCTGCGAAGGGCCCAGATTTTGAAAAATATTCACGCCCGTTGGGGTAATGGGGGTTTGATAAGTTAATTCTAACCAATCTACCGTATCCCCCTCTTTCGTAGCCCAGGAAGTGGGATAATCGCCGCAGCCTGGCGTGTCAGGCTTGCCTACCGTTTGGCTCGCTGCCCCTTCAGTCGGGCCATATTCGGTACTCGCTTGCGCCGCAATGGCCCATTGCCGCACCTCCTCTAGCTCTTTTTGCGGTACAGGGGTTGGCGCAGCAGCGGCCAATGTCGCAGGCGAAACGTCAAATTTGACTGAATCCAAAACCGCTTGAAACTCAGGTAAAACCGCTTGCATTCGCTCTGGCGGCGAAGCAAATCCGATCATGGCAAAGAGTTTTGTCGCGCTAATCCGTGCTGCCGCCACCCGTGCCACGATTGGCCGCCCATTTTCATCGTTACTTTCCAGGGTTGCCACAAAGCCTTCTACCCCACTGATGACAATTTCTTGCTTTTCAGATACTTTAGTCGCACCGTTTTGTTTGCTTTTCAGTAAGGCTTCAAGCAAAGCTTCTGAAGAAACAAGCGGATCTGGCGCATTTTTAAGCTCTAAATCGCGGGCCGTCCCCAGATTGAGCAGAAAAAAGGGCCCCGTTTCGGGAGCAGCATCCTTTGGGCCCATTATCGTGACGTTTACGATAGTTTTGGTCTCCCAAGCCGCCACAGCTTGATAGCGATAACCTGCGGCTTCAACGGTTTGCTCCGCCGCAAGTTTCACAAGGCTTTGTGCTTCGGGAGGGAGCGAAGTCGGGGTTGGGGTAAGATTGGTCGAGGTGGCTTTTTGCCCTCCACATGCTACCAAAAGGGTACTTCCAAGCAGAAAGAGCAAAATGAGAGAAGAAAGATGCTTCATAAAGGTTTATTGGTTCTTGGGAAAATGCTCTTCAACTGCATCACCACTATTTGGCTCCTCTTCAGGCGCAACTTCTTCCTTTTGCTCCTCTTTGCCCACGATTCCTGCTACCGATTGCCCCGCAAGCTGGAGCGCGACTTTGGTCTGGAGCAAAATATCCTCTAAGATTGAAGGATTATGTTCGTGGGGCAAGGACATCAACAGATGATTGAAAATATAGCTTCTCTGCTGGGCTAAATCATTCATTGTCGCTGTAGGCTGTGTCTTTTGAAGGTCTAGTAAGTGCATTTGCATAAAATCTCTAAGGGTTTCATACGTATCGCTAGTTAGTTGTGCCGCTGCTCCAGTGATATGATAGGCTTCACCGATAGGGACAATATGCGCGATCAGCAATTCAGCTACCTCCAAACGCTTTGAAGCCGCTTGATCCGTTACCACAGAAAGCGTTTCGTTCAATAAATCCTTGACGGTAAAGCCTTTGCCTTTTTGCACTTCTTGCACGAGATAGGGGCGCATCCGCACAGGTTGCCAACTTTGCAGTAATTGCTTTTCGTAGGGGTCAAAAGTCAAATCGGCTGGAATCTGCTCAGGAGTTTGGGCTAAGGTTTCAACAAGCGTTCGCCCATCAGCGAGCAGATGATCAAAAGAAAACCAAGTTAAACAACGTTCTGCGCCGCGTTGTTCTTGATCATCTAAGGAATCCAACTCTTCAAGACTATATTTATCTTGCCAAAACTGGGCAAATGCGACAGGGAAG
>Ga0316607_1000140_pt1 | contig 29455 bp, 28 predicted proteins | sample MIS2016062E_MG_FD_207674 | JGI IMG/M metagenome (GOLD analysis project Ga0316607, IMG submission 207674) | Microbial mat bacterial communities from Middle Island sinkhole, Lake Huron, Michigan, United States - MIS.2016.062E | ecosystem: Environmental > Aquatic > Freshwater > Lake > Sediment...
TAGAAGGCGATGAGCTTTCACTTTTTATTCCCATGACTAGGATATTAGAAGCTTTTACATAAATAAAAGAGAAAAGTTGGTCTTAGCTTGTAAAAGACGATCGCCCTTCTCGAAGCAAGTGCGATCGCCCTTATTCCCCCTCACTCTCTTCTGGTTCAGTTTCCTCATTCTCCGCCTCAAAATCCACCTTTTCATAGACATCAGCCAGCGGCACTTCAACTTGAAAAAAACTAAAAACTAGCGCCGCATCCTCCTCATCATACTGACGATAAGACCACCGCTTGTTTGCCAACTTACAATACTGTTCTACATAAACCTGAGATTGGTCAATCAGAATATACTCTTGAAATGTCGGAATCGTTTGATAAAACTTAAACTTATCACTGCGATCGTAAGCCTTCGTAGATTTCGATAAAACTTCAATAATCACTTGAGGATTCATCACAGTATCCTGACGATTATTGAAATACTCAGGTTTCCCCGGAATTACCATCACGTCGGGATAAGTATAAATTCGCTTTTTCGGCATCCACAGACGCACGTCACCGAAGAAAACTCGATAGTCCTGTTTTTTGAGGCCAAGACTTAATGCGATATAAATATTGCCACCGATTTGATTGTGATTTGTAGTTCCACCTGTCATGGGAATAATTACTCCGTCGCGATATTCACTTTTGTACTCTGCTGCTTCTTCCAGGGCTAGATATTCTTCTGGAGTGAAGTAGCGCTGTGCTGTTGGCTTTTCTGTTACTTGTAGAATAGCTGTCACGGTTTTTTCCTCAACTCAATTGATTAGGACTTACGCATTTAGACATAATTCTGTCATTCTGAGGGTCGCGAAGAATCTCAAAGCCTTGCAACACCATCCAGAGTGCGTAATTCTTATTGATATCTTGCATCCAGTTTAACGCCCGAAAGTGCGATCGCACAATCAACACCCTAGGGACAGGATATCTCCTGTCCCTACTTGATCTCTTAGTCTGCGGAGGCAGAATTCGTTTATGTAGTTGCGGTTTCAACCGCCACATGATCTGAAAATAAAAAAACCTCCCCAACAAGGAAAGGGAGGGTAAAAATAGAGTTAGAAATTAAGCTTTTTGGAGAATCAACAATCAGGAGTCACATCCTCACCACACTCGTCAGCCAAATAACACAAAGCTCGAAACCGCAGCCCCACCACTTGTTCGTAAAGCGGGTTTAACTTACACAGCGGCGGAATGCGAAATAAAGTGCGATCGCCAATTTTAACTACCCGCTCAAACGGACAGTGCGACGGAATAAATTTACACAACAATCGAGCCAATTTTTGACTTTTAATTTCTCTGTTATCCAGCCACTGTTTCAGCGGATATAATAAGTCAAAGCGCGGCTTTTTACCGTAAGGTTGAGATTTTGTAGCGACACTAACTGCGGTTTCTTGTTTGCCAACCCATAACCAAATTGGCAGATTTAGGTAGGGCACTGTATGCTCAAATACATTCATTTTACTCTGTTCCTCTTTGACAACGAGGTGCCTAGAACTCTCTGTAGAGTTGCGAGATTATCTACAATCAGTATCTACAGCATCCCGTTTTGCTTTACCGGATTGAAATTCTTGAATTAATGACTTTCTGCGAAAAAATTAGTTCCTTGAGTTTGTAACGTATCTTTAGTTTACTCTCCTCTTGCAGTTCCTTGATGATTCTGACGCATCTATGTGAATTATTCCCTACGTGAAAATGCGGAATTTTCTATAAAAGTTATCACAGTTACAAATACCTGCTCTGCTGCAACAATCCCTGAAACCCAGCCCCAAGTCTTCCCTGATCGCCAAAAACTCATACAATTATAAATAACCGTCATCACCGCCCTCACAAACCATGAGCAACCCAGAAACCAAAACTATCACCAGCGAATTGCAAAGCCACGCCGCCATTCTCGGCGGCTTCGTCGCCCTACTCTGGATTATAGAGATTGTCGATGTATTCCTCTTCCGAGGCAGGCTGAATTCCTACGGAGTACACCCCCGCAGCCTCGACGGACTTCAAGGCATCCTGTGGATGCCTTTTTTGCACGGCAGTTTTGCCCACTTAGCCAGTAATACCCTTCCTTTTTTAACATTTGGTTGGTTGATTATGCTGCGAAAAATTAGCGACTTTTTTGTCGTGAGTGCCGTCACAATCCTAGTCAGCGGATTGGGAGTTTGGCTGACAGGCGCGCCCAATTCTGTGCACATTGGTGCCAGCGGATTAATCTTTGGTTACTTCGGTTTTTTGCTACTGCGCGGCTTATTTGAACGTAGCTTTACTTCAATTTTAATGTCTTTAATTGTCGGTTTCTTCTACGGCAGTTTAATTTGGGGAGTTTTGCCATCGCAGCCCGGAGTTTCTTGGCAAGCACATTTCTTTGGCTTTGCCGGCGGTGTCTTAACAGCTCAACTTTTGGGGCGACAAAAACGGGAAATTAATTACGACTAACTGCTTACCAATAATTCAACGCGAGCCGGCAAGCGCACAGTAAAAATAGAACCGCCACCTAACTGACTTTCGACTTCCATATCGCCACCCATCATCAAGCAAAAATGACGGCTAATAGTTAATCCCAAACCCGTGCCGCCATACTTGCGCGTAGTTGAGGCATCGCCCTGCATGAAAGCTTGAAATAAATGCTGCATTTGTTCGGGGGGAATCCCAATACCTGTATCAGCTACGCGGAAAATTATCAACTCGCTCCATTCTTCTATTTCTTCAACTTTTAAGCTGTCATTTTTAACTCTTTCAACGCTGAGGCTAATAGTGCCACCTTCCGTAAATTTGGCTGCATTGCTCAGCAGGTTGAGTAATATTTGACGAGTTTTGGTAATATCAGCATTCATCAATCCCAAGTCGCTAGCACAATCAACTTCAAACTTATTAGAATTTTTCTGCACGAGGGATTCGACAGTCGAAACTACGTCATCAATTAAATGAGCAGGGTTAAAAGTTTCCAAATAAAGTTCCATCCGCCCCGCTTCTATTTTAGAAATATCGAGGATGTCACTAATTAAAGATAGCAAGTGTTTTCCTGCTGTTTGAATTTTCAGCAAGTCGGGGATAAAATCTTCGCAGCCTAAATCCTCAGCATCCTCTTTGAGTAGATCGCTGTAACCGATAATCGCGTTGAGGGGAGTTCGCAATTCGTGGCTCATATTGGCTAAAAATGCGCTTTTTGCTTGGTTGGCTGCTTGAGCACTTTGAGCGACTTTTTGGAATTCTTCTGCTAATTTGCGCTGGGTAATGTCTTCAGCAATACCGACGATGCGGTAAATTTCTCCTGTTTCGTTGCGTACCGGAAATGCCCGATCGCGCACCCAACAAATCGAGCCGTCCGTTGTAGCCCCCGTAGGGGATCGCACTACTCGATACTCCTCATCATAATCGCCCCGCACCTGTTTCTCAAAAGCAACCTTGACGCGATCGCGATCCTCCGGGTGAATCGCATCCCAAAAAGATTCCGGTTCTGAGTACAAAATCTCACTGCTCCGATTCCATATTTTATCACAAGCAGGACTCACATAAACTATCTGTTTGTGATGGGGTTCTCTAATCCAAAATACCTCGTGAATATTTTCTGCCAACTGGCGAAACCGCTCCTCGCTAGCCCGCAACTGCTCCATAGCAATGTGAAAATCAGTCACATCTTGAACCAGCGATGCCACTCCGATTATGCAACCATTAGCATCGACCAAAGTCGTATTGTACCACTCGCAAAGAATAATTTTGCCATCCTTTCTGACGTTCTCGTTAATGCTACTACTTCCGCCTTGATTAGTTAGCAAATTTATCGAGAGTTTCCTGACATACTCCTTAGCACTTTCAGGAACTATTAGATCTACTCCGTGGCGTCCCATAGCTTCCAAGCGGTTGTATCCAAAAATTCTTTCCGCTGATAAATTCCATTCTGCTACTTCAAAATTTAGATTCCATTCGATCGCCCCCAAAGGAGTTTGATGCAGGTGAAGAGCGAGTTTTTGCTGCGAGTTTTTCAGAGAGCTAATTAATTGAGTTTTGTCAGCGATCGCAGATTCTACCCGATCTTCTAGAGTAGTAAACGACTCTTCCAATTGAGACGCCATCCGATTAAAAGAACGGGCCAGAACACCCACCTCATCCCCCCGCTCTACAGACGCCATCAACTGCGGATATAGCGCCGTCGAGTCCCATTCTCCCCGCGACAAAGCCTCCGCAGCCTTGCTCAGGCGCTGAATCGGCACCACAATCCACCTCGAAGTCAAGCCACCAATTCCGATCGCCACCACCAAAGCACCGAAACACAGCAACACAGTGTAGCGAGTGTTGGTGTTAATGCTTTCCATAAAATCGGCTTCAGGAACCGCCACAACAATTAACCAGTCCAAGCCCCTCCCGTCAGACAGGGGCGTTACTTGCAGAAATTGCCGTTCCCCGTCGATCGTAAAATCTAGCTGATAAGTGCCATCAATCTTGCTCAAATCCCCGAAGCGTTTTGTCAAATAGCGAGCAGTCGATCGAATCAAAGCATTATTGCTGCTCGTTGCCCTAATCCGTTTTGCCACACCGTTACTAATAATAAATGGCGGTTCGGGAGTAGAATTTGCCACCAATTCTCCCGACCTTTCTACAATAAAAGTCTGTCCCGACTTCCCGATTTTTAGACTGTCCAAAAATTGATTGATTTGGGAAAGCAGCAGGTCACAACCCACCACTCCAATTAGTTTATTGCGATCGTCATAAACCGGAGCCGCCGCCGTAATCGCCAGTTTTGGTACGTCAAAATAAGTATAAATCTTAGTCCAAGTCGGTTTTTTTGCAAGCACCGGTGCTTTGTACCAGGGGCGGATGCGGGGGTCATAGTTGGGAGTATTTTTTAATAGCTTAGTTGGTTCCCCCAACTCCGACGCCGCGTAACTCTGAAAGTTATAGCCAGTAGATTTGTCTGACTTCAAAACTTGTAATTTACCGTCATCGAGGCGTTCAACTCCAATAAAACCTTTTTGTTCCGATCCGAATTGAATGTAGCTAATTTTATTAAATGTTTTAATTTGTTGAGCAAAGTAGCGCCGCAAACTAGCGGAATCCTGCACCTTCAAAATGCCGAGACGGATGGCGTCGAGATTTAGCTGATTAAGCTGGTGCGGCGTTTCGATATAACTATGAATATGTTGCTGAATACGCGATGTGACTTCTGCCCGCAGTTGTGCCGCCACATCATTAACTGCTATGCGCCCGTTCCGCAGCGACAGCCACCCCGTCAGCCCTACAGCGGCGAAAGTCTGGAGGGCGAAAGGCACAACCAGGACTATGCGAATTGGTACTTTGCCCGACATTTTTAACATCTGGTTGGTCAGATATTTAATTGGCATGATCAAGCATAACTATTACTAAGCCACAACGGAGACGGCAATGCCGTATCCCTACTGATTCAGCAGATTTTGAAGTTGAGATAGTTTTTGTGGCAATTTGCTGTTGACAACTCGGAATTTGCCACCTGCGATTAAATTTTTCAAATTCAGCCACAGTTATCTTAGCGCGATCGAGAGCTTTCGGAACAGGGGCGATGCCCTTTGGGATAGCTTCGCTTTACGAGCTTTGATCGCAGTTTTCCTATTTGGTGCAGCTTAGCACGCTCCACCGGATCAGAAATATTTTTTTTGTGGAACAGGCCCAAAAGCTCGCGGGTGCTAATCTCAGTTTCAAATGAGATGCTTGCACCCTTGTCAATAAGCCTTTGACTGGCGAGCTCTCCTGCCCACCCCACAAGAAACTTGATGTGTTGTGGAACAGGCATCTTGCCTGTTATTGAGAATGGTGTTCTTCGGTGAATTGAAATGGACATTAATATCTCAACTAGCCAATACTTTTGATAGATGGCCACTCCTTTCCGGCTTGATATAATTAGAACACTAGGATGCAATTGGGGGAGGGATTAATAATGAACGCAGTTATTACTACTCTTGGCACTGTTTTGGGACTGAGTTCCAGTCTAATCAATTTGATGCCTGCGGTTATAGCCCAACCAAGACCGGAAACGAGGGCTCCAACTTCGGAAATAAGTTTATCTGGGGATTCCCTCAGAAATATTCAGGAGAGAACCGTAGACTCCGATTATCAACAGTTTATGCGTAGATTGGAAATATCGGGTAATCCTGTTAGAAGGAATATCGTCTTGGTTTTAAGTTCATCTGGGGATTCCCTCAGAAATCTTGAGGAGAGAAACGTAGAATCCGATTATCAACAGTTTATGGGTGGATTAGAAATACGGCGTGACGGATTTCACTTCAAAATCGATCGCGATTTAGAAATTATTATTCCTCCCTCGGATGCCCAGCTTCTAGGAGACCCTGTGCCTCCCAAACCAAGCGACAGCGGCCAAGAAACGGGAGTTAAACTTCAGCTAGGATTGTAGGAATTTTAAATCAATTTATGCCTGGGGAAACTTCAGCATAAATGCCTTTTCCCGAATGATGAAACGATGACCATCCGAACTCTTGTGATGGCGATCGCTTTTTTCTATGAGTATTATCACACTTGTGTAGGTTTTCCATCACAGCGGATTCCCCATTTTTCACCTAAAGTTAGGAATATTAAACTTCCGACTCAGCCCAATTAGCTACAGAGCTTTACAAAAGAGTATAAAACAGGCGGTGAAGGTGATGGGAAAGGCTCAACTAATTGATTATTTGCGGGGAGAGTTGGCGATATCGAATTCGGCGATCGCAGTTGCTCTCCGACACGGGGAACAAGATGCCGGCCAATTGCCTCTGGTTCTGTGGCAGTACGGCTTGGTTACGCTAGAACAGCTAAACCGAATTTTTGATTGGCTGGAAGGCCAGCCGATTTAGCAATTGGCAAGTCGGGAACTCTAAAAGATGCCATCAAATAATGCCATAAAACAAGCCCCGGCAATTTTTAGGTTGCCGGGGCTTGTTTTATTTAATTTGGTGGCGGGAAGTGGATTTGAACCACTGACCTTCGGGTTATGAGCCCGACGAGCTACCAGGCTGCTCTATCCCGCGTCGCTTTGTCTCTTCTCTAATATAAACACATCTTTCTGAAAATAGCAACCCCTAAATCAAAAAAACTTTTGAGATTGTGGGAGGGGTTGCTGAAATCGGCTCCCCATCAGCACTTTTAGAGCATCGAGACTTCGCCGACTACCTCCAAACGCTTGAATTCGCTGAGAGTCATGTAAGTTTCCGAGAGAGTTTCGGCGATCGCCGCAGTGATCCACCCCAACTGCTTGAGCAAATGAATCGCCACAGCATATTGAGCCCGCTTTGCCCCATCTGTTACCTTAATCGCCAAACCCATGCCTTCGCCAACCCGGCCAATGCACTGCACCCCTTCGGCGCCGGACTTGCTGACGACTTCCCCTTGAGTCAATTGCATCAGTTCCGTGTCAAATTTGCCCTCACCAGCCACCATCATCGGGTGATGAGTCATGGCGCGGACAATCCGCTCCATATCCACGTCCCCACTGGCCAACTTAGCGTAGAGAGAGGCCATTTGCCCCAACTGCAATAAATAGGTAGGAGCGCCGCAGTCGTCGCGAGCGCTGATAAACTCTTCGGCTGGCATTGCCAGTAAGTCTGCCACCTTGCCCAAAATAAGCTGCTGGACGGGGTGTTTGCGGCGCAAATAGCTTTCCAGCGGCCAGTGCATTTGCTGACAGACAGCCAGCATTCCGGCGTGTTTGCCGGAACAGTTGTATTGCAGGGAACTTTTTTTGCCTTCTGGAATCGGGCATTGAAGTTTAGAGGGGTCAATGTCGCAGCGCCACAGGACGTTAAATACTTGTCGCGATTGCTCGATCGTACCTTGATGAGAACTGCAAATAATCGCTAAATCTCGATCGGTGAGTTCGTAGCGTTCTAAGGTGCCGCTTGCAGTCACAGCCAAAGCTTGAAAAGGCTTGAGTGAAGAACGGACAAAGGCGGCCGTTTCCGAGTTACCAGCAACGGACAGAACGCGGCCACGATTGTCACAGACAGCGGCCTGGACGCGGTGCTTAGATTCCACAATACCTTCGCGCAGCAATCTGACTTCCAGTTCGGGAGCTTGGGTTCGTTTTCCCCTTGTCATATCAATTTTAGATGTTAGATTTTTCATTTTAGATTGGGCTTGAGGAAATTATAAGTTGCGATTTGCCAGTTGGAAAGTCGATCTTTCTACAAGAATTCATCGCTCAAAACTCATAACTCCCCTGTTTCCATTCCTGATTACAAACAATTCCAAATTACTCCCCCGGCAACCAGCAATAATCCCAAACCATAAAACGTCTGTCGCAGACGCTTCTGAATGGGTTCTAGCTGATAGTTGACAATCAACTGGTCTTGAAGTAAGACTTCGGGAGTTTTAGTCCAGGATTGACCGTCATACCAGCCGGATTCTTCGTAGACGACTGTGGGATTGGATAGGCGCGATCGCACGTAGAACCAACCCAAGTACAGCCGTAGCAAAGCTAATCCTAGAATAAAACCGGCACCGGCGATCGCGCACAGGACAAACTGAGCTGGATATTTGACAGGAGAAAAGCTAGCCGCAGCTATCGGCCCGGATATCAGGCAACTCCAACCCCATACCCAAGCAAGTTTTGCCAGATACTGGGGCCAATTGAGAGTTCCCCAACTAAAAAACCAGGATTCTTTAAGTTCTTGGTATTCATTGACCGGTCGCTGTTCTTGCGGAACAGGACAAATAGAAACAGAAGCGTCTTTCACATTAGCTATCCTCTGGGCTTACTGAGAAAAGTTAATGCGTTCGGCGTGCCCCCAGAACGCTTCTAGATTGTAGAACTCGCGTTCTTGAGGTTTCAAGATGTGAACGATCGCATCGCCATAGTCCATCACCACCCAGCTTGCATCTGATTGCCCTTCTGTGCGTAGTGGTAAGCGTTGCCATTCCTCTTCTACTTGGTCTGCGATCGCTTGGGAGATGGCTCGTACCTGCACGTTGGAAAATCCGGTCACAATCACAAAGTAGTCTGCTAAGTAGCATACTTCTGATACCCGCAGCATTAGGATATTATCGCCTTTGCGGTCTTCGGCAGCTTGAGCAATTGTCAAAGCTAGGGGGCGAGTTTCGTCTGGGGATGTGCTGGCAGTTGAAGGCGAGTTGGTGGTGTATTGGAGTTGGGTTTGATCTAACATTAATTGTTTGAGTTCCTAATTGATACAATTGATACAACTGTCTTGAAGTTGGTAGTCAGGACTCAGAGTCCTCTGTTTTAAGTTTGTAGTGAAAACTCAGAGTCCTCTGTCGGCGGCAGTCCGGCCACTGAGGACTAAAGTCCTGACTACAAACCAGTTTGATTGCAGGCGGCGATCGACTCCCTCGTCGAATTCCCTGTTTCTTTCGATCGAGCCATTTGCAGTGCCCAATTGCGGGTGAGTACGCTGCGCGGGTGGATGTAGCACCGATTTTCTAGCAAGGATTTCAGAGAATAATCGCAGGTTTGCCAAACTGCCGCATAAAGATTTTGCACGCTCGCCTGCCGCAGTGCTTCTAGTTCGGCTGTGTTGCCGCGGCTCGGCTCTATAGTATCTGCTATAAATACGGTACAACTGAGTTGACTCATGTTTGGTCTTCCGAGGGTGTGATTGGCGATCGCTTCCAAAATTTCTCGATCGACTACCCCGAATTCGGCTCTGGCGACGATCGCGCTCGCGTCTGCGTGCAGCAGGTGCGGGTGTGCTTCCAACACTGAGTCTAACTCTAAACCTTCGGCTGCGGCTATTTGTAGCAGCAATTGAGGTTTGAAGTATTTTGCCAAATCGTGCAACAATCCGGCCGATCGGGCTTTAGCTTCATCGAGGCCGTAATGGCGAGCCAAGTCACCTGCTACCTGTTCGACTCCGAGGATATGTTTGATGCGAGCAGCAGGAACTCTGTCTGACAGCCAAGCTAGAACGCTTTCGCGCCGGGGCAATGCAAGTGCCAAGAACTAACTCCGAAATTGTAGGATATCTATTACTATTTTAGCGTTTTCTTTTCGATCGGCCGTGGTGTCGGGCTGACAGGCTGTGGTGACTTCTGGGATGGGGAGGGGTTTATCTAAAATACACTAGCTTGGCGCAATGTGGCTAGCACAGAGTAAAATGACTGGTTGAACCGTTGCTTGTGGTTATAAACAGTGGTTTCAAGCAATACGCCAAATCAGGAGCTAGGGTTATTTGGACTAAGACACTCAAACCGAGACTTTACCCAGGAGGAAGCTTGGGGTAAAAACTGCTTCAATTCCTCCTTTCCAGCCTCTCTTTGCTCTTACTTGCATAGTCAAAATTTTGACAACATATACATTAAGCTCAACTCAAATCTGGAAGTATAACATTCAACTATTAGCACTGCTAATTTTTACGGAATAGAACCGAATTCAGACGATATATTCTATGCTTTTGAAACACAATTTACACCGGATCAGCAATATGTGACAGGTATTCTTCCAGGAGTTGATCTAGTTACACAAGCAAGAGATTTAGGATCTTGCTTGCAGGCTATCGAGATTAAGTTGACAGCCTTACCAGACAACACAACTTGTAATTTGACGGAAGATTTATATGGTTGTGAAATTGTAATAAGACCGGATACTATAGTTTATTTAGCCTGTAGTATTGTGAATACGCTTAAGCTTAATTCATCTAGTATGAAATTTCTGACAGATGAACGTTTGACAGAAATTTATGACTGGTCAGAACCAATTTCTGTAATTCCTCATATTCCAGAGATGATCAATAGCATAGATTTAATTTCACTCTCAATGTTAGAATATCAAAAACCCTTTCTAATGCAGCCTATATGGAAGACAGAAGGAAAATCACCAAAGCTTCTAGATCACTGCTTGGATGTTTTTGTTTGGAGCAATCTTGCCTTTGCTAGATTGTTTATAGATTTAACGAAGACAGAAATCAAGAAGTTTGGCTATGTCAGAGGCATTCCAAGACATACTCGAACAGTCATATGGTTATTTAAAATGTTATATGACTTTAGCCTTAGCGGTTCTTTTAATCATGGAAAAATCATAGATAATCTTTCCTATAATACAAGAAATGACAAAGCATTTTCTGTAAATGGCAGATTTACTCATGCTTACATGAAGTCCGAATCATTAAGGCAACCAAGAATTCAAAAACAAGAAATCCAAAGAATTATTTTAGGCGGTGGTCAAAATTTGCTGAGTCCAGAGAGGAGATTTGATGCTATTATTTATAACTCTCCCGATCTATTCGACTAACATATCATGGGTTCTAAGAGTAACTTTGCAAAAATGAGAACAGTAGATTTATTTGCAGGCTGTGGAGGCTTGTCACTCGGATTTCAAAATGCTGGATTCAATGTAGTAGCAGCTTTTGACTACTGGCATCCAGCTATTCAAGTATATAAAGAAAACTTCCAACATCCGATATTTGAGAAAGACTTATCACAAGCAGATGTCTGTTCATTTATCGGTGATTTCAGTCCAGATATCATTATTGGTGGGCCTCCATGCCAAGATTTTTCCAGTGCTGGTAAAAGAGATGAAAATCTTGGGAGAGCAGATTTATCTTTAGCATTTGCGAAGATTATTACTAGCATTAAGCCGAGATGGTTTGTCATGGAGAACGTTGCCAGAATTCAAAATAGCAAAATTTTAGAGGAAGTTTTAGAAACATTTAAAAAAAGTGGCTATGGTTTAAGTTATGCTGTTTTGAATGCCAGCTATTGTGGGGTTCCACAAGCTAGAAAAAGATATTTTTTGATTGGTCAGTTGGATGGAGAAGATGGTATTTTGAGTTCTTATTTAACCAAAAATCAGTCTAAAACTCCTATGAATGTTTTTGAATATTTAGGTGATGATTTAGGTATTGAGTATTTTTATCGGCATCCGAGAAGCTATAAGAGAAGGGGAGTTTTCAGCATCCACGAACCTAGTCCGACAGTTCGAGGTGTTAATCGTCCAATTCCCAAGACATACAAGAAGCATGAAGGTGATTTGTGCGATATTGATGAGAGGTTACGCCCTTTGACGACGATTGAGCGGAGTTATATTCAAACATTTCCTAAGACGTTTAAGTTTCAGGGAAATAAGTCTGATTTAGAACAAATGATTGGTAATGCTGTTCCTGTCAAGCTGGCTGAGTATGTGGCTGGCTGTATTATTGAATATATTGAGGATTGTTCTGGAAACATTACAAGTTATTTTCCTAATGTTCAGTTAAATCTATTTTAGCAAAAGTTATCTGCCGCCGATCGCCCTTTCAAGACTCCCGATTCAATCTTTCCACAAAAGCTTGATGTTCCGCCATTTGCAAACCTGACTGCAAAACTGCAAAAATCTCACTGCGATTTCCTTGGCGCAGCCCATTAACCGATAGCCACAATCCCGGAAACACCTGAGAACGAATTATACTGCGATCGTCCGCGATCGCCAAAACATATCTACCAGCTTCCAGAACAAACCAATCAACTCGATTCTCGTACATTTGCCAGACAATATATTCCCGCACTCCATGCTAATTGCTAAATTTACAACCATAATACGATCGCCAAAACCAGTTTTATTAATTTTATATTTTCAACTGGATCGATTTCATTTGCAGGAGCGATCGCCCATACTGATTACTTTGGCAAAGGCTCCAATAGTTGCTCAGAATGACTAGCTGCAACCGCCGCAAATAAAGCCTCATAATGATTCAAAGCTTCTTCAAATCCATAATTCTCAACAGCATAACTTCTGCCTTGCAAACCCAGCGCTTCCAGCTTAGCCGGATGCAGATACAAATCTTCAACCCCATCTGCTAGAGCCTTCGGATCTTCCGGCGGCACCACCACCCCGCCGCCACTTTGCAGCACTGCTTTATGGGCAGTACCAGTTTCAGGAACCGAAGCCAAAATAGCCCTACCGCTGGCGAGAATTACTTGAATTTTTGAAGGCATATTGAAGTTAGTAACGCGGCGCTTTTGTACCACCAAGCTAACATCAGCAGCCGCTAGCATTTCTGGTAATTTTTCTCGCGGTTCAAAGGGCAGCAACATCACATTAGTCGCTTTGTAAGTTTTACAATCTTTTTGCAAGCGCGCGAGTGCTGTTGATTCTCCGACAATTACAAAAGCGATTTCGGGTATGTGTTTTAAACGAGCCGCTGCTTTGACAACAGTTTGCAGGCCTTGAGTGAGGGCAATATTGCCTGCATAAAGAACGACAAATTTGCCCTGGAGATTGTGAGTTTCGCGAAAGGAGTTATTTTCCTTCGGTAAAGGGCGGATGAAATTGACATCAACCCAATTGGGAACGCAAGCTATTTTTTCCGGGGGTACTCCCTGAGAGTGCAATTTTTTGACAAAACCGCTGTCGATGACGCTAACTTGGCTCGCAGTGTGGTAGGCAAATTTTTCTAAAGCGTCAGCAATCCGAATTAGGATTCCGTTTTTTTTCACCAAACCGACGCGCACGGCTGCTTCTGAGACAATATCCTGAACGTTGAGGACGATCGGGCAACCGCGACTCCAGCCGTAGAGGGCGACTGGAACGCAAATGGGCAATGGGGGCATGGTCGAGAAAATCACGTCGGGACGCCAGCCTCTGAAGGCTTGGACGGCGCTGGAGGCGACAAAGCTGCCGTCTAGCAGCAGTCGGTCTAGGAGGCTGGGGTGGGGGCCGTTGACGCGCAGGTAGCTGCGCTGAACGGTGACGCCTTGGTGTTCTTCGGTAAGGTAGAATTTGCCCCGATATTGTTCATAAATACGGCGCTGGGGATAGTTGGGCATTCCTGTAACGACTCGAACTTGATGGCCTCGCTTGACTAGGCCTTGTGCTAGTTCTGTCATTAGGGGGGCGATGCCGATCGGCTCTGGGTAGTAGTTATAGGAATAAATCAGAATACGCATAATATTTAGTTTGAAGCAAATTTTCCGGTCTCGCACTAGATCGAAGCAGCACCCTGTTAGTTGCCGGGGATTTGGTTGGCTTCCGGGCAACGCAGCAGGGGGCGGCACCGATACCTGAGACGCAGGAAAAAAGTCGCCCTCTGCGGTTTGAACCTCCCGCCCTCAAATAATATTTTTACGCATTAGCAGGCAGTTGCGGGAGTCGTCTGTACGGTTATAGTACAGCTCGTCTGTGAGCTTGTGTATAAATAACAGCCCCCTTTCTCCTTCTCTGTCCAAGGGATCGCGCTGCTCTTCCATGATCGAATGCAGCTTTGCTTCCAAGTCAAAGGGTTGACCCCTGTCCCAAATCCTGATTTCTAAGTAACTGGCAAACACTTTGACCTCAAGGTCGATGGGGGTCGCTCTGGGTAAGTTCCGGTGAGCGTGGCGGACAACGTTTGTAAAGCCTTCGTTGACAATCAGTTGACACTGCCACCACAAATCCCCTGGTAGCAGTGGCAAAACGATATTTTCCAACCATTCCAAAACTTCTGTTAAAGCCTTCATGTCTGTTTCAACCTGAAGGTGCGACTCGGCCTTTGGTTGCTCGTCTTTCATTAATCTATACAGCGCCACTATTTTTCTGAAAGAGGATGGTTACGGTTTTAACAATTAGTTTCAGGTCATACATCAGGCTCCAGTTTTGTTGGTATTTTAAGTCGAGGCGGATGACATCTTCAAAGTCGCGCACTTGAGAGCGGCCGTTGACTTGCCATTCGCCGGTCATCCCGGGCTTGACATCCAAACGCTGCCACTGGGGTACTTCGTAGTGATCCACTTCCTCTGGGGTAGGCGGTCTGGTGCCCACTAGACTCATTTCGCCTTTGAGTACGTTCCAAAACTGCGGCAGTTCGTCGAGACTGGTTTTGCGTAAAATCCGCCCGACTTTGGTAACCCGGGGGTCGTTGTCATTTTTGAAAAATGCGCCGGAGGCTTGGTTTTTGATTTGGGATTTGAGGGCTTCGGCGTTGGTACACATCGATCGAAATTTCCAAATCCGAAATCTTCTTCCCATCCAGCCGCAGCGGGTTTGAGCGAAAAAGATCGGGCCGGGATCGTTGATTGTGATGGCTGCGACTATGGGTATGAACAATATTCCTGTAATTATCAAACCGACTATTGCCCCAACGATATCTATGAGCCGTTTCACCCACGATCGCACTGAGGGGTGGGTCATGGGTAGCTGATTGTCCGATCGGTGGGTCTCTTTCGGGATGGAGGTTGCAGAAGGCTGCTCGATCGTCAGCACTTGATCTAGGCTGGTAAGAGCAAATACTGCCATCACCTGCGGCTTAAGGCTTCGGAGCACTAAGTCGCTGCCCCGCTGTTTGGCAAATTTGAGATTGCCGACTAGGGCGCCGATCCCGCTACTGTCTATGTATGTGGTCTGACTGAAGTCTAGGACAATTTTACTGGGAACGGTGCTTCCGGTAAAAAGTTGTTGGCAGGTTGTCTTGAAGTTTACGGCTTCAAGTACGCTTAAGCGCACAGGTATGTGAACGGAAGGAATCTCGTCCAAGTATGTTACCCGAAAATCTGCCTCTGGGGTTTGGCTGACCATGAAGTCTTGGTTTCAAATTTCCACTGATGTCTTTAACCTATTCTGTCCTAGCCGATCGATTTTTACCAAATATTATTGTTAACACAAGGCCAGCTTTATACAAACTTTATATTTTCCCTGGTCAACCGATCGATGGTTTAGGTATCAATCTGCTTGCCAACTAGGAGATGTCGAAGGATCAACAGTGCCTAGTTGACATCTTCCCACCGATGAGTCGGAATACCGACTCTGAGGGGGATGCCCAAGATTACTCCTGAGAATTGCTGCTGCGACGAGACAACTTACGAGAGCTTCAAGAATTGTAGACGTTCTCTGACTGGGAAGTTTCGCGCTCCACGGGTTGGACTTTAGCTTTGGCTTTAGCTGCGTTGCGTTTGAGGGCTTGGAGACGGGCTTCGTATTTAGCGCGCTGCTGCTTTTTGGAGGTTTGCTCGATCAGGGTTTTTAAGGCGCTACCGAGGCTTTTATAGGCATTTGGGAGAGTGTAGCCGAAGCGGGTGGCGAGGGCGAGGGCTTTTTCGTCCGCGTCTACCGCTTCTTTTAAGCTTTTTTCTCCGTTGTTTTTCTGGTACAGCCTCCAGCCGGAGATGCCGCATAGGGATAGGGCTAGTACCAGCAGCAAGCCGTCTTGCACCCAAAGTTCGCCGACTGCGCCACCTAAACCGATGGCGAGGGCAGCCATTTCCCAGCCGTCTCTGGGGATGGTGTCGTTTTGGATTCTGGCGACTTCGTGCCAAAACAGTAGATTGCGCTGATCCATTGCTAGTTGTTCCCAGCGGATCAGGTCTATTTGTACTTCTACCTGATCTTTGCCGATTTCTTCGCTGCGGATCAAGGTGGGATTAACTTCTATGGTTTTTTCTACTGTTACCCAACTTTGGAGTTCAGGGGGCAGTATATTTTTCAAGCGCCGGATCTCACTCATCTCGGCTCTTGCTGTGGAGGTTGCATAGGATGTCATAGCTCCGGCCTGAAATTTTTCAAAGGGTTAATTGCTTCTATATTCTGGAGTATAGCAAACCTTTTGGGCCTTGTATTCGAGTATGGTCGCGAATATTCCCCAGCCGGCATCACCCGCTCGACTGACCTAGGTTATAATTCTTAATGATTTTCTGGGCTGCTAGATGCTCAACGCAGAATTCAAACAGGGTCGATCGAGCTTTACTGACAATTTTACTCGCAAAGGGCGATCGACAGTACCTACTGACTTCTTTTCTGTTTACTTTTGCATAAACGGCTCAATTTCTTGTCGCAATTTCAACCAAGCCGACAAAACTTCTGGCTTAGAAGTTATGCCTTTTTGAATCAAAACCACTCCATCTAATACTTGAGCAACTCCGTAAGTTCCCTGCCGCAGAGCTTCGTCTGCAAAACGCACTCCCCCTTTAACTCTACCGCGATCGACCGGAGCTTTTAAATTATTCTGCTGCAACTGCCACAAATCTAGCAATCCATAATCAACATCGACTGTTTTTCCATCTTCATCTCGCAACTGCATCACTTCTAAACGAATTATTTTCCTGCGCCCCGAAAGGTGCGAAACTATGTAACTGCTGGTGGAAACACTCGCATCTTTTGGAATCGAATTAAAAACTGTTTTTAAGTCAGCCGCATGATCCAATTGAGCGCTTAAAGATTGATCAACCCAAGGTTGGATAGAGTAAGGAGAAATGAAATACAAAGCTCGATGCGGATTGGAAGTCAAAGTAAACAATAGCGACAATCCGATACATCCACTCCAAAAGCGGTGTAGCCTTGGTTTAAATCTTTCTGGATGCTCCGACCACCACAGTATTGTAGCATAAATCAAAACAGGAACTAAACTCAACGTATACCGAGTACTGATAGAAGTCGCTGCTTTATTTTCTACTTGCAGCAGGAGAACTAGCAAAGGAAAGCTTGACATCACCCAAGCTGGAAACGAAACAACAGGTATAAAGCCTAGTGGTAGCCACAAACCCAAAACAAATCTAATTCGCCTTTCTAAACTTTCTAAATCAGCAAAAAATACTTGAATTATGATTTGAGGTTGGGTGACTATTGCCCAAAGTAATTGTAGAGTTGAAGGATTTTCTATTGTGACAAACTTTCTAAAATAGTTAGCTAAATAAAGTCGGGAGTTGTCATTGGAAAACATCGGCATGACTGTATTAGTTATCAGCGAAACATAGCTAAAACTCAGGACGCACAAAGCTACACCAGTGCGCGGGTAACGGCGGCTGAAAATTAAATATACTCCGATTCCGAATAAGGTAATTCCCGCATCTTCGCGAGGGCCTAAAGTTAAAGCTGCGAAAATCCAAAATAACACCCAACGCTGCTTTTCTAATGCTAAAAGCAAGCTAAATACAAATAAAGGAATTTGGCAGTGTTCGTAGAAATTGCCCAGCGTCGGCCCGATGACACCATTGGCTCCATAATAGCTAGCTACTATCATTACTGACATGGGAACAGACAGATAGTGTCTTGCTAAAAAATATAAAACTATTCCCGCAGCAGCGATTAAAGTTACTTGCAATACAATCAGGGTAACAGGAGATGGAAATAGGGCGTAAAGTGGCATCCAAAGTAAAAAATCAATGACAAAGTGTTGCCCTAATGGACGTAGGATGGATAGGACAGTTGTCTGTCCATCAGCGAGGCGCTGGAGGCGGCTGAGGAGAGGGAACTTTGAAATAATTTACCTTGTAAGCTGTTCCAAAATACTTGGTTAAATAGGCCGTGGTCGTAGGTGATTAAAAAGCTCTCGTAATGGATTATACTCAAAGCTAAGACTACTGTAAAAAAAGTGGCTGCTATGATTATAACTTGACGCAATCCTGTTTGATTTTGCCAGTAGTCGAGAGGTTTTAATTTCATATTTTTGGCGGAATCAGATATTTTTGCTAAGGTGAAATGAAGTTCTTCTTAAAGTCGGAAATAGAAATAAATTTTCCTTGGTTTTTCAGCCAAGTAAGATATTTTTCTAATTTGTTAACCATTTTGCTACCTGAATCTTTTTTGACGTAACCGGGGAGTTGAAACTGAGAAATATCGGTGAATTCCCAGGGGTGAAAGTAGATATTTAGATAAGAGTCTGTTTCTAGGGTGAGCTTGGCTGCTAATTGTATCGTTGACAGGGGGAAATTCTTAAAGCTCAACCAAAATAGGGGAAATCTGATCAGAGGAGTGACTGAAATAGGAAGGTTGAGCAATTTATTCCTATAATATGCAGTTCTGGGTTTAGATAGGTTGTTGTATCTACCAGGGATGTAGGTTGGATTCATGGATGAGTTGTATTCATAGCCTGCTTTTTCTATTTCTGCGTCGTCAACTGGCTGAAGTCTTGCCATCCTGAAGCCGGTGACTTTAGTGTTAGTTATAGATTCTAAGGTTTGCTTGGATTTGTGTAAATCATCCGGGGAAAATTGGGAGTGGTAAAAACCGTGGGAGGCAATTTCATGTTGTTCTGAAAGTTGCTTAATTATCTCTCGGTTGTGGAGTGCAAAGTTCGCAGTTACAAAAAATGTAGCAGTGATATCTAATCTTTCCAGAAGTGAAATCACATTTAACAAGCCTCTTTTAGAGACTGCAAATTTGATGTCTTCTTCTAGGGGTTGACCGTATTCTTCGGGAATGTCAAATTCTTCTATGTCAAAGCTCAATAAAATGTATTTATTCATAGTTGCCGGCGCGATCATTAGAGCGAATTTTTAACAAACAGGAGAACATTTGTAGAGAATCTTTAAGTATATTTACTTGAGAAACTTTGTATAAGTGTTGTTCGGAAACTCTGGCAGGAATTTCGCCGATTGTATATCCTTTCTTTTGTGCTAAAAAAAGTAGTTCGGCATCAAAGGAAAATCCTGTGATTGTCTGCCGCTTGAATATTTCTTTGCCAGGGATTTTTTTAAATCCTTTGAGTCCAGCCTGCATATCTCTATAGGGCAGATTGAGGATTTTTCGCGAAAGAAAGTTAAATATCTTGCCTGAGATTTTTCTAATTAAGGTAAGATTGCGGAAGTTGTCTTTATCGAGGTTTCTGCAACCAATTACCACGTCAAATTCTTCTAATTTTGCTACTAATAGTTCGAGGTGTTCGAGGGAGTAAGCTAAGTCGCCATCCATGAAGCAAATGCAGTCAGCATCTACATATTCGCTTCCTTTTTTGACGGCATAACCTTTGCCTTGGCGATGACTGTAAGAAATTAGTTTGATATGATGTGTTGGGAAGGTTTTTAGTTTATTCTCGATAATTTGCAGTGTATCATCTGTCGATCCGTCATTCACAATGATAAAATTGTAAGCGTGATTTCTTTGAGAAAATTCTAAAATTCTGTCAAAAGTTTGCTCTATGCAATTTGCTTCGTTGTAAACAGGCAGAATTACTGCAATTTTCATCATTGTTATTGGCTGGGAATTTCGCAGAGATTATGCTACCACTTCGGGGAGAAAATGGCAAGTACAAAAATTACAGGGAAAACTTGGGGCAAGAAATAGTGATTGTCAACTGTGGGCTTGGGTTTGCAGGAGCGGTGCGATCGCCCTAAACTGTATCATGTAAGACTTGACCTAGCTCATTTTTACCAAAAATAAGAGCGATCGATATACAATCTAGATACAAAGGCAACCTTGCCAAAAAATCCTCACCCTTCTAGTTAAGTTCTCTACCTCATTAGGTCGTAATTGTCAATGGTAAATTTTTTAGTTGATAAATTGCCTGAGTATTTTCAACCCATTACCATCCGAAAAAAACGCATCATTAGCTTTTTCCTAGCATTCCTCCTAACTTTAATTAGTTCTCAAGTAATCTTAGAAATCATCACAGTTGAAATTCCGATTTTCGGGTTTCACGATATTGTTGACATTCAGAATCCCCAAGAAATACCACCGCAGCGGCGAGACTTTCCCGGCGACTACAGCCAGCAAAACTTAGAACCTTTTTTAGAGTATTTAGTTGCCAATAACTATTGGTTTTTGTCAACCCAAGATTTTTACGATTACTTCTTAGCAAACCCCAAGAAAATAGTACCGGCTGAATATCGCGATCGCCCAAAAGTCATGATTGCTTTCGACGACGGAAATCAAAGCATTTATACACATTTACTACCGATTTTAGAAAAACTAGAAAATAAGTACAGCCAAAAAATTAAAGTAGTTGTCTTTGTCAACTCCGGCTTTTTAGGTCGTCCAGATTCACTCATAAAAAAAGTCAATTGTCAAGACTTGAGAGATGGATTTCAAAAAGGTTTTTATGATATTCAATCTCACGGACTAAATCACGAAAATTTAACCAAAATTTCCATTAAAGCTTTAGACAGAGAGTTAGCTGAAGATCAAATTAGATTGAGAAAATGCACCCAAGATTTAGACCCAAATCAAATAGTTGCCTCTCACATAGCCTATCCCTTTGGCGCTGTCAACAAACAAGTTGACAAATCTGTTGCCAAATACTACTCATCAGGATACTTATACGACAGCTTAAAATTCAAACTCCGCTTTTTTCCACCCAATAAATACCGAATTTCGCGGTTGACAGTTAACAGCAAACACTCAACAAAAAGACTAATCCGCCTAGCATCAGGCAACTGGCTGCACAAAATAGTTGGCAAATCAGCTCCCAAGATTCTATAATTAAATAAAGAATTGGTGAGTGCAATCGAGAATATCACGGTAACAACACATGGTAAACAACGCAAATATTTTCGCGGATGCAGCGGTTTCCCAACGCGCAGACGCACTAGATGCACTGCGCGGATTAGCAGTTTTGGCGATGGTTTTATCCGGTACAATAGCCCGCAAAACATTGCCTGCATGGATGTATCACGCCCAAGAACCGCCACCCATCCATGCCTTCAATCCTCAACTAGCTGGATTAACTTGGGTTGATTTAGTTTTTCCCTTCTTCTTGTTTGCAATGGGTGCCGCTATACCCCTAGCTTTGTCTCGCCGCATCGCCAAAGGATGGGATATAAAAAAAGTTATTGGTTCTATTTTACTCCGAGGGTTTCTATTAGGTTCATTTGCGATATTTCTCCAGCATATTCGACCAACTGTCATCGACCCCAACGAACCGGGCCCGCACAAATGGTGGCTAGGTATCTGTGGCTTTTTAATCCTATTTTTCATGTTTGTGCGCTGGCAAACTAAGAAGTTTTCCTGGTTGCGAACAGCTATAACCGTTGCTGCTTGGAGTGCTGGGATTGGCTTCGTATCTCGCATCAAATATCCCAACGGAATTGGATTTGATGTTAACCGCAGCGATATTATCTTGATTGTGCTTGCCAATATGGCCGTTTTCGGCTCGATAATTTGGCTGTTTACTCGTTCAAATACGTGGTTGCGAGTGGGATTTTTGGGCTTTGTATTCGCGATGCGACTCGCATCTCATACAGATGGTTGGATTAAATTAATTTGGTCAGCCTCTCCTGCACCTTGGATTTTTCAATTTGATTATTTGAAGTATTTGTTTATTCTGATTCCCGGTACTATTGTCGGGGATTTGCTGGGTCGGTGGATACAGTATTATTCCCCAGAAGAGGCGAGGGATTCTAACTGGAAGAGTCGGCGCTATTTCAGCATTATGATTTTGATGTTTACTGTCAATTTAGTTTTGTTAGTTGGACTGCAAGCTAGATGGGTGTGGCAGACTTCGCTAGTGACTGTTGTTTTGTGTTTGTGCGGTTTAGTTTTGTTGAGAAATCCCGGCAATGTCACAGAAAATTTCTTAAATCGCCTTTACAAATGGGGGTTTTATTGGCTGGTTTTGGGTTTGCTGTTTGAGCCTTATGAAGGCGGAATTAAGAAAGATTCGGCAACTATGAGTTACTTTTTTGTAACGACTGGAATGGCGATTTTTATGTTAATTGGGTTGACGATAATTATCGATGTGTTTCAAAAGAGATGGTGGTTGCAGTTGTTTATTGATAACGGGGTGAATCCGATGATTGGCTACGTGGGATTTGCGAATATTCTGTGGCCGATTCTGGTTTTAAATAAATGGGAACCGGTGATTATAGAAATGACTTCAACTGCTCCGTTTATGGGTTTTTTGAGGGGGTTTGGATATACGGCGATTGTGGCGTTAATTGTGGTGGTGTTTACGAGGTTTAAATTGTTTTTGAGAACGTGAGATAATTAAAGGGCAAGTTTATCTTCACGTCTTGTATCGGAATGATTTAACCGCAGAGAACACAGAGGACACAGAGGGAGAGAATCGGACTCTGACAGAGAAACCGGGTTTTTACTGAATCTGTGAGTAAAAACGGAGTATTTTTGTAAGAAACCCGGTTTCTTAACCCCGTGCGTAACTCCTATGGAAGTGATTTTAAAATGCCGCTTTCTAATTGGTCAATTGCTGCCATAATTCCGGTTTCTGGATTTTTTAGCAGGGATATTTTGACATCTTTCAAGTAACTTACAATGTGTTCCCGCAAAATTGGTCTTTCTACTTTCACGGTGCGATCGTAATCCCACAAATCCCACATGATAATTCCAACACCAACAATCGGATCGATTAAACTTACTCCTAATTGACTCGCAACAGTACCGCCTGTTTTTGTGGCCATCTTGGCGGCGGCTTTGCTGGCAACTTTTGCCGTAACTTTGCTGCCAATCTTGCTAGCAACTCCCAATATTAAGGGCTTAGTAACTAAGTAACCGCTGCCGCCAACTAATACTTTTAATGATAAATTCGAGACGTTTCCTTTATCGCTAATTGTGATGGCGATATCGTTCAGATATTTATCCCACTGTGCTTGAGGTATGTTATAATTGTTTTGAACTACTTTCACATTCTTGCTAACTTCTGCTATGTACAAGTTAGCAGTATCTTGAGTGATTAATTGAAACCGCAGTTGAGCGTTTCTTGGTATCAGCACGCGGTTGGCAAATTCTCTTTGAAAGTCTTCGGTTAATTTTTCGGAAACATCTTGAGAAGCTGCATTCATATCAAACCTGTTGAGTACGGCTGATTTCACGAAATTGAAAGGTACGGTAAACTCCATCTTTTTTTGGTTGAAGTAATCGAAGTACCAATCGAGGAAATTGTTGTCAACTCGCGCAATTACTTCGGCTTCCCATTTGTCCAACTCTTTAGATGCGAAAGTCTCAGCAGTTATATGAGCTTTTTGGATGGCATTTTTCACATCTTGATTAACTTTGCTAAAATCGTGCGGCGGCGAGACTACAACTGTTGTAGTTGGAGTATTTGTGAATGACTTGGAAATGATAAAATTACCTAACAGGGGAATAATTACCACCAGAATTACGCTCGTCCAAATCATGGGTGTCACAGTTTTGATCAACTGAGCGATCGCCTTGAGACGCTCTGTTTTCTCCGAATAGCTAATTTTTTCCTTGTCTTGACTCATGGCGGTTGCTCAATTGATGAGAATTAATGGCTAGTTTCGATTATAGGCGGCGCTTCCTGAATTGTGTTACAGGCGATCGGCTTGGAATTCTGGAAAAGTTGGGGAAAAAGTGCGATCGACCTTTCATCCCTGACTGTATAATAGTCATAGCCTTAGTTATAGCTCAGGTACTGACTTCCCCAAAAGTATAAAAAAACATGGTTCACAAAATAGCTCTATTTAATCACAAGGGCGGCGTTAGCAAAACAACCACTACATTTAATCTAGGATGGATGTTAGCCACGAAGGGAAAAAAAGTAATAATAGTGGATGCTGATCCGCAATGTGAACTCACAGAAATGGTTTTGAGATTTTCAACTAAGGAAGATATAGAGGGGTTATATAAAAAAGAACAGAATATTAAATCAGGCTTAGCACCTGTATTTGAATCAAGGCCTAAGCTAATTGAGGCTGTAGATTGTTTGCCAGTAGAAGGGTGCGATGGTTTGTTTTTGTTGCCCGGTCATGTGGGATTTGCTGAATATGAGGTAACATTAGGCATTGCACAAGAGCTAAGTGGTTCAATTCAAACACTGCAAAACTTACCTGGTTCAATTTCATATCTTTTGCAAAAAACAGCAGATAAGTTTAAGGCTGATTATATTTTGATTGATATGAGTCCAAATTTAAGCTCAATCAATCAGAACCTAATGATGACCAGTGATTTTTTTATCCTTCCCACAAATCCTGACTTCTTTTCAGTAATGGCAATTGATTCATTGGCAAAAATTTTGCCCAAATGGTATGCTTGGGCTCAAAAAGCTTCAGAAATGAGGATTTTGAAAGATGCCGACTATCCATTTCCCAAAGTTACACCGCGCTTGCTTGGAACTATTGTTCAAAACTATACAATCAGATATGGAGAGCCTGCTACGGTTTTTCAGAATTGGATTAATAAAATCAAAGTAGCTGTTTCCGCTAGATTAGGGCCATCTTTGCGAGAAAATAATATGCTGCTAACCGATGAAATGTACGCATCTCAAGGAATTAAAAGTGATTTTTGCCTTGCAAAAATTTCTGCTTTTAACAGTTTGATTGCTAAGTCTCAGAAGTATCAAACACCAGTTTTTGCCCTCACATCTGAGCAAATAGAGCAGGTTGGTATAGTTTTAAAAACTACTCTAGAAGCACAAGAAAAGTTTAGAAATACTTTTGATAAACTAGCAGATAAAATTATTGGGTTAACTGCCAATGCAGTCAGCAATTGATCTGTTTCGCATCAGTATTGCTCGCGTTCGGGAGCTGATTGCTGTGCATAATTCTCTAAAAGCTCAAGCTAGTAGTGTTGTCGATCTTTCAGATATGCTCAGAGCTGCACTTGTTCTAGCGGTTAGCGCTTTAGACTACTATATTCACGAAGTTGTCAGAATAGGAATGTTAGAAATTCATCGCGGGCAACGTCTTGAACCGCCAGCATTTTCGGGGTTTCAAATTTCGCTGGGTAACGCTCGTGCAGGTATAAACGCAGGACAAAATATTGATTCCTGGTTAGAAGATGAAATTCGCCAACGTCACAGCTACAAAAGTTTTCAGCAGCCAAATGCTATAGCTGATGCTGTCCGGCTGATTTGCGATAAAAAGTTGTGGGAAGAAGTCTCTATTAACATGGGTAGCCCTGCTAAAGATATAAAACAACAACTAAGTCGGATTGTCGATCGCCGAAATAAGATAGCACATGAAGCAGATATAGATCCTGCATACTCAATAGGCGATCGCTGGCCTATTGATGAACTATTAGTTAATGAAGCGGTTGATTTTATTGAGCAAGTTGTTGAGAGCATACACAAGATTTTGTAACATAGGTTGCTCTCCTAAAATAACTCACCCTGTACTCCCATATCCTGATTTTCCCTTTGCGTCTTCTTAAATGTCAATTCTCCCTGTTTCATATCGAAAAATTCTGGTCTTTTCTGTTTAGTTAATAATTCTTCAATAGTTAAAATTTGAATTTTCGCGTAATCCCTACCATTTCCAGCTTTATAAAATCCTGATGATGCCGCTTCCTTAATCATGGGTTTAGTGGGAGTAGTGAGAGTAACAAATAATCCAATATCAGCCTTATTTGTCTCCATTGTTCCTCGCAAATCTCTAATCATAGATGCGTTAATATTTTTACCTCCTTTGACGCTAACAATAATTTTCTTCACTGCTGTTTTATTGGATTTTTTGAGATCAACTACATCTTCAAAAAAGATTAATCCATCTATACCACCATCAGCACCTTTCTTTTTATCTTTGTATGGCTGTGCATTAACGAGAGAACAAGCCCACCATTGAAATTGATAGGGGTCACGTTCAAATAAATCTAATGCTGCGTCTAAATCTTTTGGTGTACCTTCTACCTCAAATTCAATCCCCGGAACTAACTTTTGATTTTTATTTTCATCTTGAATAAATTTCTCAGGGAAAGCATCTTTTAAGCGTTTTTCTATCAGGGCAATTGCTAAATGAGTAATATCTATTCCAATCCAATTTCTGCCTAAATTTTCGGCGGCGTGTATTGCAGTACCACATCCACAAAAGGGATCAAGTATAATATCACCTTTATTACTACTAGCTTGGATAATTCTTTCTAATAAAGCTAAAGGTTTTTGAGTAGGATAGCCGAGGCGTTCTCTAGCTTGTGAAGAGACAGGCTTAATATCACTAATTATGTCTTGTATCTGTGTGCCTGGAGCTTCATCTAAATATCTCTTATATTGTGGTACTTGCCCTTTAACTGGCCAATAAATTAGATTATTAGCATTGAGAATATCTAGTTTTTCTTGTGTTGATAATGACTTATAAATGCTATTAGTTAAGCTTTCAATTGCCTTTACAGGTAATGCCCAGTGACGACCAACATCAGTAGGGTTAACACCCCGCCAAGGCTTACCAGAATCACCTTTTCTGACACCTGGTGCTGTTAGTGTTACCAGTCGATAACACCCTTTATCATCTTCAAATCTATAGAAGTCTTTAACATAGTCTTCATCATAATCTTGATAAACTTGATTCCATGTATAAATTTTAGATTTTGTATATAACAATATAAGATCATGAACTGGCCCCCATCTTTTAGCTCCGCCGTGAGATCCAGTACGTTTCCAAACAATTTCATTGCGGAAATTTATTGGTTCAAAAACTAAGTCTGAAATCATCTTTAGATAATGACTAGCGGTAGGATCGCAGTGTAAATATAAACTACCTGTAGATTTCAAAACCCGATGCAATTCTAATAAGCGAATTGCCATCATTACTAGATAAGCAGAAAGAGAGTTTTTCCCTAACGTCCTCACCAATAAATCTAATAATTCATATAATTCACCTTTCTTATCCCTTAATTGATCCAAAAAATGCTCAGATTCGATACCCCATGTCCAAGTATCTTCAAAAGCAGTTATCTGAGCTTCTGAACGTTCACCAGTAGCATTTTTAAATAGCACATTATAATCAGCCTTAGAATTAAAAGGCGGATCGAGATAGATTAAATCAATAAACTCATCAGATATGTGTTCTCTTAAAACTTGTAAATTGTCACCATAGTAGAGACGTTTCATAATTCACTTAGACTTAATTAATTTTAACAAGAAAAAGGAATGGGGTTAGTAAGAATAACCCCATTCTTTTTTACTAAACCTTAGCCTCATTCTTCACCAAATTACCCCAACCCAAATCCTTCAGCGAATTATTACGGCGCAACGGACGAGTCACCAACTCCAAAATATCCCGCGCATTCCCAAACCCGTGAATCTGAGCAAAAGTAAACTCAACGGACCACTTAGTATTAATCCCCCGCGCTTCCAAAGGATTAGCGTGAGCCATACCAGTAATCACCAAATCAATATTCTGCTCATAAATCCGCTGTAGCTGATTGTAATTGTCTGGTTTCTCGACAATCCGAGGATTAGGAACACCCATCTCGTGACAAGTCTTTTCTAACAAAGCCAATTCCGCCGCCTGATAGCGTTTGTCCATGTAAGGAATGCCGATTTCAGGACAAGTCATGCCGCAGCGAATCAAGAAACGTGCTAAAGAAATCTCCAACAAATTGTCGCCCATGAAGAAGACAGATTTGCCGCGAATTATTTGCAGATAATCTTCTAAACCAGCCCAAATTTGTGCTTCCCGTTCGTCTAAACCTTTTGGTTCAATTCCTAACACTGAGCAAATCTTTTCAATCCAAGCGCGAGTTCCGTCAGGTCCGATCGGGAATGGAGCACCAATTAGCTTACACTTACGGCGGCGCATCAAAGTAGAAGCTGTACGCGACAAGAACGGATTCATCCCAGATACATAATAGCCTTCTTCCAAAACTGGCAATTCAGTGTAGCGCTTGGAAGGAAGCCAACCGGAAACTTTGATTCCTTGCTTCTTCAATTCTAAGGTTAGCTGAGTAACAACCGGATCGGGCAAAGAACCGAAAAGTACCAGCGGTGTATGCTTGACATATTCCGATTCATCTGCTGCAACTTCCTCTTTTTTCTTGCCAAAATTCAGCAGTTGAGAGATAGCATTACGTTCTTGCTTCTGAGATTCCATCACTGGCGCTTTCTCAGGACATTTAGCAGCCATAGCGGCCAAAACCGTATCTTCCCCTTGAGTAAAAGCGTAATCCAAACCGTTAGCGCGGGCTGTGACGATGGGAATACCAATTTCGGCTTCCAGCCTTGGTGCTAACCCTTCCAAATCCATTTTGATGATTTCGGTCGTGCAAGTGCCGATCCAAACAATTACACTGGGGTTGCGATCGCGCTTAATTTGCAAACACAGTCGTTTTAACTCATCATAGTCATTCAACTGAGCGGAAATATCGCCCTCTTCCAACTCAGCCATCGCATAACGAGGCTCAGCAAAAATCATCACACCCATTGCGTTTTGCAAGAAATAGCCACAAGTCTTAGTACCGATGACCAAGAAAAAGCTATCTTCAATTTTTTGATAAAGCCAAGCCACGCAGCTAATCGGACAAAAAGTGTGATAATTCCCAGTTTCGCATTCAAAGTTTAAAGCTTCGGGTGCAGTAGTAGTAATAGCAGTCATATCTCAAATCTTCTCCCTTTAAATTGTATTTCGTCTTTAACGTGACTTACTTAGCAGCGAGGAAAAACCTGTATTTGGCGATTGATTTGCTTCCTTAGCTAGCGACAGGAATAAGTTCACATTCGGCTTTGCGAGCGTGCAAGGTTTTTGCGTAATTCCTATCAAGAATAAATGCAGAAAACTGAATATTACCGCCGTCGCAGCAGAATCACAAATTTGAGCTAAAAAACTTTGGGCTATCCCTGGATGTAGTGTTTCTCAACCCTACAGGCATTTTGGTTTGGGACGGTTGTGAGTTTGAGCTAATTAAAAATTAACAACTCGCAACTCACAACTCGCAACTAGAGCGGGAAACCTGAAGATTAGGAGAGACGAAAGTCGATCGCAAAAACCCTACTTAAAATCCGACAAAAAGCCCGAAATTTCTTCATCCTCGTCGTCGGAATCCAAATCACCGAGACCTAAAGCATCTAAATCATCTTCATCAGGATCTCCAGTTGTTGCTTCTCCCAAATCGTCAAGTCCCAAATCGTCGAGGTCATCGTCATCATCCGATACAGAGAAATCGTCAATACCGTCTT
>Ga0316607_1000141_pt1 | contig 29315 bp, 19 predicted proteins | sample MIS2016062E_MG_FD_207674 | JGI IMG/M metagenome (GOLD analysis project Ga0316607, IMG submission 207674) | Microbial mat bacterial communities from Middle Island sinkhole, Lake Huron, Michigan, United States - MIS.2016.062E | ecosystem: Environmental > Aquatic > Freshwater > Lake > Sediment...
TTGGAACTTTGGTGATACGATTACAGAAAACAATGCAGCACCAACTTTAACTCATGAATACATGTATTGGAGCAGGGACTCTTTCTTGGTTACTTTAACCGTTGAGGAAGTGAATGCTGATACTGTTTGTTCTGCTTCTGTTTCGCACGAAGTATGGATTAAACCTCCTTATCCGATTGTTAGTGGAACTGCTTCTACCAATACAGGTTGCGGTGAATTGGATGTTCGATTTACCGATATTACCAAGACCTTTGGCGATACAGTTTCTTATCTGTGGAACTTTGGTGATGGACGTACTTCAACAGATCAAAATACTCACAATCTGTACGATAAACCAGGTTTATATTACCCATCACTTACCGTAACAGGTACCAATGGATCGAATACCGTATTGGTTGATACGATTGTCGTTCATCCTAATCCGATCATCATGGATTCTATTTCCGGTTCATTGCTAATCGATGCGTATCCTGACTCTGTTCTTTTACCCGATGATCCTTTAAGATTGTTCAATTATATTGATACAGACGAAAAGCAATGGGCATTCAACTGGGTTATGATTGGAGCAAATGATGGTGCTAATGATACGGTTTATGAAAAGGATCCTATCTACTATTTCTCAAAACCAGGTCCTAATGATGGATGGTATGACATTATATTCAGTGTTACAACAGATCATAATTGTTATATCGATACATTATTGCCGAAGTTTGTTTATGTAGCTGATGCAAGTGATATTGTTGCACCTACGGGTTTCACACCCGATGCTTTAGGGTCTAATGGTGGTGTTTACTCTGGTACAAATGCCGACTTCAACAATGTATTCTACCCAATATTCCAAGATATGGGATTGGTAGATGAATACACAATGCAGGTATTCAATAGACAAGGTGAAATGTTGTTCCAAAGCAAAGACATCAATATTGGCTGGGATGGTTACTATAAAGGTAAAATATGTCCACAGGATGTATATATTTATAAGATTAAAGGTCGCTATTTCAATGGAAAGTTGTTCAAGAAAGTGGGCGATATAACACTCTTAAGATAATAAAAAGCTCAAACCTTCAAGGTTTTCAAAACCTTGAAGGTTTTATTAAAAAACTATACTTGTAATTGAAAAACAAAAATTTAAAGCTTTTGGCTTTAAATTTGCAATATGTTAAAAAAATTAATACTACAGGCGATGAAAAGGCTTATTCTGTTTTCCATATTGATCGTAGCGATGCTTTTTAGTCGCTTAACTTTTGCGCAGTTGACACATTTTTCACAGTATTATTCATCACCCACTACTTTGGGTCCTTCATTTGCGGGTTTAAATCGTCAAAGCAAGGCGGTGATCAACTACCGGGATCAATGGCCAAATATACCTGGCAAATTCGTTACTTATGCTATTGCGGTGGATCACTTCATCGACAAAAGAAATAGTGGAGTAGGGATGTCTATTTTCAGGGATGAGGCAGGTACTGGAAAACTGAGAGTTACAGAGGTCGCTCTACATTATTGTTACGATTTTAAAATGACTCGGAATTTGCATTCCAGACCAGGAGCAAGCATAAAATTTAATCAAAGAGGTTTGAATTTTAGAGACTTGACATTTTCCGATCAGTATTTGGGATCTCTTGATGGAACTCCGCTTGCTACATCCACCGAGAATCCCACAGTTGACCATAAAGGTTATGTTGACGCTGCCATGTCTTGGTTGGTTTATGGCAAGAAATTTTGGGCAGGAGTCACCGTAGATCATTTGATGCGCCCAAATCAATCGCTTTATGAAGAAGATTCAAGGGTGAATTTGTTGTTCACTTCTTATGGGGGTTATAAAATGCAGCTTAAGGACAAAAAGCGTAGAAGAATTAAAGATGAATCTTTAACATTTTCATATCGTTTTAAAATGCAAGGCTCATTCAAAACCATGGATATGGGAGCTTCCTGGACGAAGAAAGATTTTACTGCCGGAGTTTATTACCGAGGAATGCCCTATCTGAATAATGATGAAAAAGGTTATAAAAATAGTGATGCTTTGATCCTTTTGGTAGGTTATAAATTTTATAGTTTGAGTGTTGGTTATAGTTATGATATTACTGTAAACAAAGAATTAATGGGGTCTGCGGGCGGCGCACACGAAATCTCTTTGATTTATGATTTTAGTATTGGAAAAAGACCTGCGAAAAACAAAAAGCACACACCAATTCCTTGCCCGGGATTTTAATTAATGTAGAATGAAGAATGTAGAATGAAGAATGTAGAATGTAGAATGAAGAATGAAGAATGTAGAATGTAGAATGAAGAATGAAGAATGAAGAATGTAGAATGTAGAATGTAGAATTGATGTTGTTTAGTTAAGGGTAAAAATTAATTGATAAAGAATCATAAATATATAAGCCTGAAGGGATTGAAGCCTTTCAGGCTTTTTGTTTTGTGTGGTTAGGGGGGTAATGTGTACAAAGCTAATTTCCCCTCTCGGGAGGGGACTAAGGGGTGGGTCTTTGACAACCAATTAATTAGCAAATTAGCATATTAACAAATTAGCACATTTTATTCCTAATTCCTAATTCAACAATTCCTAATTAATTTTAATTCCTATTTCCTAATTCAAAAATTCCTAATTAATCTACACCCACACAGCAAAAATTTCTTTATTATTGTGAAAAATTTCTTTGTGTTTATATTCCTTCGTTTTGAGCCGGAAATCATAAATCAGCAGGTATCCTTGTTTTATGTTTTGGCGGTCTAAATAATCAGAAAGTTGTTCGAGTCCGGCTTGATGAGCTTCCTCGCCTTTCCAGCGTTTCAGTTCAATAACATATTTTTGGTTTAAGTAGGTAATTACCACATCCAATCTTCGTTCTTCGCTTATTTGCACTTCTTTAAAATCGAAGCCATTGCCATTGATGACGGGTTTGGTAAATGCCAGAAATAATAATGTTCCATGTTTTTCGAGAAAAGCTACATTTTTTTTGCTATAATACTCCTGCATGAAACGCTGAAATCCAAGCAATAATTGTTTTACATCCAACACATTGTTTTTAATATATTTAGTATTGTTATTGGTATGAAAATCCTTCGATGTTTCAATTTTTGAGGTCATATAATCATAAATGATATGTTCGTAAATATGATTATGAATGATGATTTTGTTATCTTGTTTAGCTAAAATGCCATAGGTTTTACCTGCATCAATAATAGGGTTGAACTCATTGAAACTCATGTATTCGCCTTCAACAATCAAATTAAAAACAAGTGCGTATAAATCGGAATTGTTTTCCAAATTTTTTATCAAACTTTCGAAATTTGTATTCGATAAAGATAAAATTTGCTTAAATGCCTCATCTACATCGGCTTCTTCCCAATTATGATTATTTCTTAATGGGATTATTTTTTCGTCTATTATCTTGCATAAATAGCTGACTAAAAACGGATAACCAGAAGTGTAATAATGTAATTTAGCCGCAATTTCATCAATATTCATTGCTATTGATTTTTCCTGGCAATACACCTGAAGCATTGAAGCAATTTCCTTGCTGTTTAGACTCAAGTCAACATCAAAATCTATGGCAATATTCCAGGGACTATTGTATTTCGATGTTGCTTCGGGATCTATTTTTAGTTTTATTTTCTTTATATCGTGAACACCCGATAAAATCACAGATTGAAATGTTGGAAAATCGAGGTAACGGTTTCTTTTTAAGTAACCACCTCTTAGTATTGCAATAAAATCCAAAAATAATTGATTATTTGAAGAACGATCTACTTCATCGATGATCAAAACGATCTTTTTTTTCGCTTTTTGTATCATTTTTCCAATAAATGAAGAAAGCATATCAAAGCTATTTATTTTACCAACTTCGCTTAAAACAAAATCAGCAATTTCGGGATGTGAAGAGTATTCAAAGCTTTCTGCAATCCGATTTAAATAAGCCTCAATAAAACGATCTTTTGATTGATAGATTTCATAGTCAATTTCTTCAAAGCTAATATATAATGCAATACTTTCGTTCGATTGGTTTATTCTATCTGCGATGGCAGCTTGAATTGTAGTTTTTCCATATTGATGTGGTCGATTGATGGTGAAATATTTACCTTTTTCAATGAGCTTGACTATTGATGTAACCTTTTCGGCTATGTCTGCCATATAATGCAATTGTGGGTTGCATAATCCGGTTATATTAAATTCTTTTGTCATAATAGAATGTTTTTGCAAAAAAAAATTTCACTACTGACCGACAAAACAATTACAAATTAGGAATAAGCTGTCAATCTTTATTTTATATTAGGAATTAGGAATAATAATGAATTAAAATCATCTAAATTGAATCGACAGGTTTCCCCCGCTTATTAATAAAATATTCTGCACCTTCAACCTTTATTCTTGCCTTTTGATTATGAAATGATTGAATAATGGAGTCATATTGGTTGCGTATAACGAAGATTCCCTTTTTGTTAACGAAACCCCACTTTCTGTTTTTCCTTACTGCACCTAAATCATCAGTGAACGAAATAGCATCTTCAAATTGAAAATCGATGATGATAAATTCGTTCTCATCTTTGAATCCAAACTTCCCAGTAAGGTCATTTATCGTAACAAGATTTTTAGAGGATTCTATGATCTTTTCGCATTCTTCTATTTTTTCAATGGCAGAAATAGAGCCGGGATTCTTTTTTAAATGAAGTTTATAATATTGTTGCGCACGTGCAATATTCTTTCTTGCAAAAAGCTCGTCTGCTTTGGTTTTTAGTGGCATAAGGCTTTTGCAATCCTCTATTTTATCAATCAATGCAGTATTATATGGGTTTATTTTTGCAGCCGAATCAAAATAGAGTTTTGCAATGTCGTATTCTTTTGTATTAAAATATCTTTTGCCCTGATCTGTAAATTTAAAGTATTTTGCTTTCTCGGTGGAGTTTGCGAATTTAAAATTGAAAATAATTTTAGGAACAAGAACAAATAAAATGATGCCGAGAATTGCAATGCCAATTCCTGTCATAAAATAAATCTTTTTTGGATAACGTGTGAATAGATTCTTTCTGATATTATTTTCTGTTTTTTCGGGTTGCAAAACGATGTTTTGAACTTGCTCAGGTTCGTTGAGTGCTTCGATAATTTCTTCACATGAATCAAAGCGATCTGAGGGATTCTGCTGAATACATTTTTCAATGATATACTTGAACTGTGTGTTTTCAATTTGTTGTAAATCAATATTTGCTCCAAATCCCATGAGCATTTCATAAAAAACAATGCCAAAAGAATAAATATCTGATTTCTGATCGACTGCCTCGGCGTCTGTTTTTTGTTCTGGTGAACTATATCTGTCAGAGCCGACTTTGAGCATGCCATCGGTAAATTGTTGATTGAGAGCGAGACCAAAATCAATGATTTTCACATTGTCGCCTTTATAGCTCAACAAAATATTGTCGGGCTTTAGGTCGCGATGAAATACTTGCTTTTTGTGAACATAAGCCAGCGCATCGAGAATTTGTAAAAGAATCCTTTTAATCATTCGAGGATCTATTTGTCCTTTTTCTTTGATCCTTTCTGTCAACGGAATTCCGTCAATGTATTCCATCACAAAATAGGGACCTTCGTCATCTTGCCCTTTATCGTAAAATCTTATTATGTTAGGATGATCCAAGTGGTATGAAATTTCAAATTCTTTGAAAAATAAGGATTGAAAAGTTTCATCCAATCGATGCTCTGCTTTAAGCCTTTTTACAATAACCCATTTGCCTAAGTATTTAGCTTTTTGGATCATGCTCATTCCACCCTGCTCTTCAAACTCCGAAACTTCTGTAAATAAGCAGGTATTTGTGTTTGTTTTCTTATCAGAAACAAAACCAGATGGCAAATCAGAAGGATTATTTTTTTTCTCCAATTCTTTTTGAATCAGAAAATCAATTTCAGCTTCGGACAAATCAAGTTCTTTGGCTTTTTCTAAAATATGTTGTTTTTCCTCTGTGCCTATTATTCCATCAGAACAAGCTGATTGAATGAGCATTTGCAATATTTCGAAATTCATTTTAAACAAAGTTATTAACCTGCAAAATTAAAATAATTCACGATATTTACCTTTGCTTTTTTTATTCATGGAATAAATCTCTATTTTTGTATCCGTAGAACAAATCTGGCAGAGAATATGAATTATGATAATTTTACAACCAATGCACAAAAAGCATTGAAGTTAGGTAGTCAAATAGCCAAAGATAGAAATCATAAAGCCATTGAAAACGGCCATTTATTTAAAGGGATTTTGCTTTGTGATAAAAACGTAGCTCCTTTTCTTTTGAAAAAGAATCACATTGATTTACAGGAGATAGAAGAGAAAATTGATAGAATTATTGATACATATCCCTTCCTTACATCTGGGAAACTTGCCGTTTCATCTTATGTCGAAAAAGGTTTAAATAAGGGTCTGGGGTTATCCAACGATCTTTTGGATGATTACATTTCTGTGGAACACCTGCTTTATGGAATTTTAATTTCAGGAGATACCGTTTCATCATTGCTCAAAAGCTATGGTATGAACGAGGCAAATTTTATCAAATCAATTCAAGATCTTCGAAAAGGCGCTGTACCCGAAAAATCAGAATTTGCAAATGAGTACCTGAATAAATATGGCGTCAACATAAATGAGAAAATTTCATCCGGAAAAATTGATCCTGTCATTGGAAGAGATAAGGAAATAAGGAATATATTAGAAATCCTGAGCAGGAGAACAAAAAATAATCCCTTAATTTTAGGTGAGCCCGGTGTTGGAAAAACAGCTTTGGCCGAAGGATTAGCTTTTCGAATTGTAAGGGGCGATATTCCTGAAAACCTTAGGAATAATATTGTATATTCCCTTGATATTACGGCTTTAATAGCAGGAGCGAGCAAACAAGGTGAATTTGAAGAAAGGCTGAAAATGCTGATCAAAGAAGTACAAAATTCCAATGGTGAGGTTATTTTGTTCATCGACGAAATACATCTTTTGGTAGGGGCTGGAAAGTCAGGAGGCCCTATGGATGCAGCCAATATTTTAAAACCAGCCATGGCCAGAGGTGATATGAAAATTATTGGAGCCACAACCTTAGACGAATACAGGAAATATATTGAAAGAGATGCTGCTTTGGTTCGGCGGCTTCAAAATGTGATTTTGGAAGAGCCTAATACTGAAGACGCTATATCGATTCTTAGAGGAATCAAAGATAAATTTCAAATTCACCATAAAGTAAAAATCAAGGACGAAGCAATTATTGCAGCAGTGGAATTATCGCAAAGATACATAACCGACAGATTTCTACCCGACAAAGCTATCGATCTGATGGATCATGCGGGCTCGAAAATTCGTCTGGATATTAATTCACTCCCCGAAGAAATTGATCGGCTCGAAAGGATGATTCGTCAGCTCAAATTAGAAAAGGAAACCATCAAGCTTGAAGGCGATGACAAGAAAGTACAAGAACTTCGGGAAAGAATTGCAAACATGTCCGATGAAAGTAATGCACTCCGTTCTGTATGGGAATCGGAAAAGGGGTTGATCACGCAAATACTTCTGTGCAAAGAAAATATTGAAAAAATAAAATACGAATCTGAAAAAGCCGAGAAGGATGGTGATTTTGAAAAGTCTGCCAAATTAAAACATGAAAACCTAAAAGAAGAGAAATCAAAGTTAGAAAAATTTACGGCAGAACTTTCGTTGAAGCAATCGCAAACCACTTTGTTCAAAGATGAGGTTGATGCCGATACAATTGCTGAAATTGTATCGGAACGTACGGGTATTCCCCTAGCAAAAATGCAACAAAGTGAAGTAGAAAAGCTATTAAAATTAGAAGAAAGCTTATCGAAACGCATCATTGGTCAAAGTCAGGCAATAAAAGCTGTTTCAGATGCGGTGCGCCGCAGTAGAGCCGGATTGCAGGACGAAAACCGTCCGATTGGTTCTTTTATTTTTGTCGGCACTTCGGGTGTAGGAAAAACAGAATTGGCCAAAGCCTTGGCAGAGTTCTTATTCGATTCTGATAAATCGATTGTGCGATTTGATATGTCTGAATATCAAGAAAAACAAACGGTTTCAAAGATGATCGGCTCGCCTCCCGGATATGTGGGTTATGAAGAAGGAGGGCAACTAACTGAAGCAATACGCAGAAAGCCCTATTCTATCGTTTTGTTCGATGAAATAGAAAAGGCACACCCCGAAGTTTACAATATTCTTTTACAGGTTCTCGACGATGGAAGACTCACAGATAGTCAAGGTCGCACGGTCAATTTTAAAAATACCATCATCATCATGACTTCCAATTTGGGTTCAGAGAAAATATTGGAAAACTACGAGAAACTTAGCCCTACGAACCGACTCGAATTGTTGGAGAAAAATAAAGCTGATGTATCAAAAGCGCTCAAAGAAAAAATGCGACCTGAATTTCTAAATCGCATTGATGAAATCATCATGTTTGCCCCCTTAGCATACACTGATATTAAGAAAATTGTCGCCATTCAGTCTGAAAAACTCATTGAGAAGCTCGAAAATAATGATATATCTCTTTTTATATCAGCCATGGCACAAAGTTGGTTAGCCAAAATGAGTTATGTGCCACAATTTGGTGCAAGACCCGTAAAGCGAGCAATGCAGAGGTATGTGCTGAACGAATTATCCAAACAGATTCTTCAAGGCTTAGTCGTTAAAGATAAAATTTTATGCATTGATTACAAAGAGGGCGAATTGAATATTACGAACAGGACTGCCGAAGAAATTGATAATTTGCAAACAAATTCTAATTTCAGCGATGATCAAATCCGCACAAAAGATAAACCCGTAATGGAGGAATCTATTCCACCCAAAGTGGAAGAAAAAGCAGAGGAGCAACAAGAAGTTATTGAAGAAAAAGATAAAGAAAACTGGTTTGTGCGCTTAATCCGAAGAATATTTGGTAAGAAAGAATAATCGAGAATAATTAACTATTTGAATTGGGATTATTACGAAAAACTTGCATCAGTCAGGTTTGCGAGTAAATTTTGATAAACTTCTTTTTAAAATCATAGATTTAAGATTTCTGATATTTTTATTATAATATACCTTACCCTCAATTTTTTGAGAAAGGGGTAAGGTTTCGAGTTCGCCACATTGTAGCACTGCTCTTCTTAATCCCTATTATGAATTTGAAAAACAACGACAATGTCTAGTATTTTATTCTTCTTCTTCCTCTTCCTCTTCCTCGTTTTCTTCATCTTCATCTTCCTCTTCCGCTTCTTCCGCTTCTATTCTCTCTAATTCGTCCAATTCGTCCAATTCTTCTAATTCTCTCAATTCTTCTAATTCTTTATCATTACTTACTGTCATGGCAATAAATTTTTAGTTAATAAATGAAAAACTATCACTACAAATGTATAAAAAACATTTGAAAAAAACAATGTATAGTCGGAATTAAAAAAAATCATTTTTCTTACTACTTATTCCGGCTTTTTTAATCCTATTATCCATATTTGCGGCACTTTTTCTGTCGCAAAATTAAATTAATTTAAGGAAATTGTCTGCTGGCATTAATTCATGGCTAATATCGTTGTTTTTATTAAAGAATTATGGCAATATATAGCAAATTCACTAACATATTGTGTGTTGTCCCCGAGTAATTTCCAATAATAATTAAACCTCTTTACGGATAAGTTTTCATAATCTGTTCCCGGATTTCATCAATTTGCTCATCACTCAAACCTGTCATTGTTCTGATTATTTCGTTGGAAATACCTGCTTCTGTGCCTTTTTTTACGGTTTCGAGCTTTTCCTTTTCTGCTCCAATTTTCTCCCCCTCAAATATTCCTTCGCTCTTTACGATGTTCATCATACACTTTCTACTGTTTTCCTGCTTCATTTGGGTAATATAAAAATCTCTTTTTGCAAATTAACCAATTTTTTGTTGATTACAAAAATGAAACTGATTCCCAAATGAATTTGCCATGCATTTAAAGCTCAGCCATAAATAACATGGTTCTGGATTTGGCACATTGATAATGGTTTTCACAACCTTAATTTGACCATTCAATTATGCATGGTATTTGTTAGATTCTGGTATCTATTTATAATGGCAAGGTTATTGATTTATCGTATCTATTATGGTTTTTACCATAATAACAATCATTAGACCATGCAGAGATTAATGATCTAACTTTACGATTAATATACACTTATGTGGAAAATGAAATAATAAAATATCTCGCAAGATACATTCCAATCACCAAAGAATTGGAGGAAGCAATCAATAAAAGTGGATTTATAAGATGTTTTGGGAAAGGGACATTGCTTCTTGAAGAAGGTAAAATATCGAATGAATGTTTTTTTGTTATCAAGGGCTGTATTCGAAGTTACTACATCAAAGACGGTGAGGAAAAAACTACTGAGTTTTATACTGAAGAACAATCTGTTACACCTACAGTATATGGAAAGAAAATTCCTTCAGAATATTATCTTGAGTGTATTGAAGATACAATCGCAGGAGTGGGAAATTCTGATTTGGAAGCAGAGATGTATTTGAAATTTCCTCAGATAGAATCATTAAATCGAGCTTTGGGAGAGGCTATTATGGCAAAATATTTGCAAACTTTTGCCGAATTTAAGATGAGTTCACCAGAAGAACGATACCTGAATTTATTAAAAAACAGACCAGATTTGATACAGAGAGCACCACTCTATCAGATTGCCAGTTATTTGGGTATTAAGCCGGAGTCCTTGAGCCGAATCCGCAAAAGAACGATTTATAAACACGCATAGTTTCGTCAAAATTTTGAACGTATGGAAAAACAAGAAGTAAAATCAAATATGCAAAATATTCTTTTTGATTTTATTGAAAAATTCATTCCATTGACTGAAGAAGAAAAAATTACCATTGAGTCATTAAATTTATTTCGCTCAGTAAGAAAGGGAGCAATTTTGCTAAGAGCAGGACAATATTCGACCGAATCGTTCTTTGTTATAAAAGGTTGTATAAGAACTTTTTATGTTGTGGATGGTGTAGAAAAAACCACTGAATTCTATTTGGAAATGGAAGGCCTAACGCCTCCTTGTGTATTGACCAATTCGCCATCTGAATTGTATATTTCGTGCGTTGAAGATTCCATAATAAGCGTTTCAAACTTGGGCATGGAAGCTGAAGTTTTTCAAAAATTTCCTAAATTTGAAAATCTGTGCCGTATATTTTCAGAACAACTTTTAGCCAAAAAACAACAAAATTTTGACGAATATAAAACATCTTCTCCCGAACAAAGATATTTGAATCTTCTTAAAAACAGATCGGAATTAATTCATCGAGCACCTCAGCACCAATTAGCAAGCTATTTGGGGATTAAGCCCCAATCACTTAGCAGGTTAATAGCAAGAATAGTTAAAAATAAGAAATAAAAATTCCTGTATTTCTTAACTTAAGTGATCGTTTTGAAGTATCACTCTTATGTAATTTTGCATCATCAAATAACTAAATAAATTGATATGCAAAGGAATTTTTTAACAATCGTTTTTGCCCTAATAGGGGCATGTTCATTTCATCTTAAAGCACAATATACCAAACAGGACGCGACTTTTAAAAACTGTTATATCGGCAGTTCCTTAATTGTGCTTGCCAATTTTGTTCCTGACGCTGATTCTCCTGATTTCGCACAATTAAATCTGGGTTATAGGTTAAGTAAAAAGGATGCATTATCTTTAGAATTGATAACTTGGAAGTATTCATGGTCTTTGGGTATTCCATTTGGTGAAAATTTTGATCATCCCAATGAAAAATTTCCCGGGTACATTAGGGAGTTCGGAGTAGGGATTGTTTACCAACGCTTTTGGTGGAAGGGGTTATACTCTGGCATTCATATAACGAATGCATGGCAATCATTTGTCAATGAAGAAGGTAATAAAATTGATCATGGCTTCCAGCTTTTCAACACATACAGACTGGGTTATCATTTCAGATTTTTTAAGGATCGATTTTTTGTCCAACCTTCAATTGCAATTACACATAGAGCTTATCACACTGAAATGCCTCAATCATTTAAACAGCTTGACGATAAATGGTCTAAATTCTTTTTTGGTGAGCCGGGTTTGCATTTTGGATTCAATTTTTAGATCTTTTTCGCTTCGCTTTTGTTTTTCTTAACTTAAGTCAAGGATTCGAGCAAACATAACTCTGTACTTTTGTAGCACAATAATTGTTTAACAGAAAATACAGAGTTATGAAAATTAAAAGAATTTTTTCAGCATTTTTGTTTGCTTTGTTTTTAGCACAAGCATTCAGTCAAAACCTTAATGTGAATAACTATAATTTAATCAGAAATTCGATTCCTGATTACAAATATTCCGTTAGCACTACGTGGCTCACTTTTGCCAATTTTGGTCAGGAAAAAACAAACACGCACCACTATGAATTTCACATTAAATATAAGTTTACTCCAAAAGACAAAATTGGCATTAAATTGGCTACTTGGAAATTATTTGCGCCTATGGGAATACCTTTGTGGGATTCACTTTTATTGAAAGAAAGTGAATTCTATCCTGGCAGACTCAGAGAAACAGGTTTAGGTGTTACATATCAGCGTGCGCTTTGGAAAGGATTATTCATTTCCATTGAAATATTACCACAATTAAAAACCTACTTTGACGAAAATGATCAGAAAATTGGTAATGGTTTCAAGCTATACACTTCTTATCATTTGGGGTATCACATATCTTTGTTCAAAGACAGAATTTTTATAGAGCCTCAAATTCATTGCCAATATTGGCCTATTGACACAAATATACCGCACGGTTTTAAGGAAAAAGAAAGTAAATGGAATAACTATTTTCTTTTTGAACCTAATATATACATCGGTGTGAATTTTTAAAATAAATAAGATGGAAGAAACGAATAAGAAAACTTTGGTTATAGGAGCAAGCGGTGCAACAGGAATGGAATTGGTAAGTCAATTGATTTTCATGGGGCAGAATGTTAAAATAATTATCCGCCCACTTGCTCAAGTACCACTCTCATGGGTAAGCAATAAATCTGTATCAGTAATAAAAGCCAATATTTCTGAAATCAGCATCAATGAAATGACGGACTATATGAAAGATTGTCAATATGTTGTTTCATGCCTTGGACATAATTTAACCCTATCTGGAATTTTTGGGAAGCCCCGAAGATTGGTTACCAATGCCGTTGAATTAGTATGTAACGCTATAGAAAACAACTCTTTATGCAGTAATTATAAATTTGTTCTTATGAACACCACCGGCAACAGAAACAAAGATTTGAAAGAAACATATTCATTGTGCGAAAAAATTGTCATGAGGTTGATCAGACTGCTTATTCCTCCTCAATCGGACAATGAAAATGCTGCCGATTTTTTGAGATTAAAAATAGGGCAGAATCATGCAAATATTCAATGGGTAGCAGTTCGTCCGGATACTTTGATAAATGCATCAACTATTAGCGAATATGAAGTACATCCTTCGCCAACAAGAAGTACTGTTTTTAATGCTGGCAAAACAAGCAGAGTAAACGTTGGTCATTTTATGGCAAGATTAATTGTTGAAAATGATTTATGGGATAAATGGAAAGGGAAAATGCCGGTGATTTATAATAAGTAAAGCACAAATCCATACGAGTTGCCCAATTGTTCTGAACCACATGTTGTTGTAATCAATACAACAAAAGGATAAATTAAATCACATGCTTTGGCTACTTAAAAAATCCCAAATCCCACTGATCCATCCATTCAATTATAATTCGATTGTCCTTAAATTGTACAGGTAGCCAAACATATCTTGAATCTACCGCATTTTGTGGTTTCCATCTATCAGCCATAAAAATAAAACCATCTGCTTTTCCTGATATAGACAAAATATATGTACCTTGCGAATTGTACGAAATTTCGGCATCTTTTCCAAAACAAGGATTTCCTAATTCTTTCCAAGGACCCCAGATGCTTGAGGAAGTGGCAGATCTTGCTGCGTTTGGCGCCCAGCCCGAACAACCGGATGCAATAATGTAATACTTACCTTTATGCTTGAAAATTGTTGGTGCTTCCATAAAGCGATCTTGAAAAACACGAATGAATTTTCCAGTATAACCCAAATAGTCATCCGTCAATTCTGCAATATGCAATGTACTGTTTTCCTCTGAAGCGTATATGTGATAGGCTTTTTTATCATCATCTACAAACAATGTCATATCTCTGGTCATTTGACCCAGATGCAGATCTCTTTTGTAAAGCATCATCGAATCAGCAGGATATGGAATTTCATGACCAGGGAAATTGCCTTTCAACAAAGATTCATCCAATGTTTTGTTTTTATTCTTTTCAGGTTCATTCATCGGCAAAAAACCTGCAAGTGGCCGAAATACATGAACAAAAGTAAATGGTCCTGTAGCATTATCACTAACTGCGATTCCTGTCATTGCTTTTTTATGTCCCTGACCATTAATGTCATGATGCCACCACATGACAAATTTCTTTGTTTTTGTGTTGTAAATTACCTTGGGTCTTTCTATTTTGCAACCTCTTGTAACAGGGTGTGATGCATGATCTTCTACTGCAAATGCCACACCTTTATACTCCCAATTGTATAAATCTTTTGATGAATAACAACTAACACCAACCCAGGCATCGGATCCCCTTTCACCACTAATCATTATTTGTCCATACCAGTAGTAGATGCCTTCATGCTGTAGAATCCCTCCTGCATGAGCATTGATTGGATTTCCATCAGTATCATACCATTGAGAACCTGGGCTGAAATTGAGATTCGATTTCTTATTTTGCCCAGAGCAAAAAACAAAATGGAAGAAAAACAAAGAAAGAAAAACTATTTTCAATAGAAGGGATTTTAGATTTAAATATTTCATAAATAAGTATATATGAAAAGTGCATTCGATTAGAAATCAGAATGCACTTTTGGATTAATATTATTGCGAAAATGAGCTATTTGTCTGTAAAATGCAAATATTTATTTCTAAATTTTATTTCACTTGAATTACTTTCACTTCCTTTCCTTTATACTCCGGCATTGACATTCCAACGGGAGCACCAATATAAGTTGGATCGCACACGATATATTTTTCATTGTTATAAATGACAAAATCACCGTTTTGTGTGGAGTTAAATTTAACAGCAGCCGCCACATGTCCCGGATATACAAGACCAATGACTTCTTTATCCAGCAATTTTCTGACCAACCAGGAAAAATAAATCGCACGGTCTTCGCAATCGCAAAAGGGATAGCGTAGGATTTCTTCAACAAAAAAGAATTTCTCTTTGCCAAACTGCTCTGGGTCTGTTTTGTATTTAAATCCATTTTGAATATATCCAAGCAAAAAACTCACTTGGTCAAATTCAGGCAATGTTGATAAGTATTTTCCGATGTTTTCCTTCGTTCCTCTCATAAAAGTTGAACTGGGTTCACTATTAAAATAAACCTCCAAATTGGTCGAAGGGTAGTCGTTCAGAAAACGAGTAAGATTATCTTCGTAGGTAAGGTAGAAATTATAGTTTTTGTCAAAATATTTAGCTTTTTTCTCACTTAAAACGGGTTTTTTGGGGAAATTCAGCGGACGATCTATCAGCAAATCGAAGAACTTTTTTGCCTGTGGATATTCTACTGCAACTATCCGCAGATTTGCTGCATTTGAAGTACTTACGTAGTAATTCATTTGGTTAATCATAAAATAATTTTTGCCATAAATCATGTTTTTGGATGGCAACAAAAGGTATAAATTATTTTCGGAGTATCCTACTCTGCAACGATACCCGGATTTTTGTAAGAGAAACCATGTTAAAATAGATGTTCCATTTTGTTCATTTCCTGTAAGTTGTTCAGCGAAAGATTTTACAAGCATAAAATATCCCCAATCGTTGAGAGCAAGTTCATCTTTCATCTTAGTGAGTTGTTCTATGGTGCTGTAATGTTTTGTATCACTCATTTTACCCCAGTAATCGCCTACAGCATTTTCATTTAAAGTCGCTGGCGCTTTGGTTATGAACGTCTTGTCATAGTCGATGCTGACTTCCTTTCCGTAGAAATTAAAAATTATTGTTGCCTTCGGATAATTGCTTTCATCAACGGGTAATACCAAGGTGTCTTTGACCACGTTATGCGTTGTGTCTTCAATAATCACAACGGGAATATTCTCGGAGCTGTCTTTGGCTATGTCTTTGGGATCAACCTTGGGGGTATTTTTAGGTTTGGGTTCACCCTTGGGTTGTTTTGCAGGTTTTACTTCAAAGTCTTCCCAGTATTTCTTTACAGCGTTGGCAAATAACTTGTCTATTGAATCCCGATAGGTTTCAAAATTTTCCTTCATATTGTTGGAATAATTTTCGAATTCCTGATTCATTTTCTTTTGAAATTCATCAAGTGGATCTTCTTGTGCCAAAGAAATATTATTGAATAGGAATATTGCCGATAAAAGTGCAATTAGAAATTTCATAAGCTTATTGTTTTAAGTAATTATTTGATTTAAAAGATTTATGATACAATAACCAATACCTTTTTGTTTGTTAAATTTACACAATAAATACGTGTTATTGAAAGGAATATTTTGTTGAATCCCATTCTTAAGCATATTTAACCTTTTGAATCGGTTTTTTTCTTTGAAATCCTAATCAATGTCTGATTTGTAAGGAAAATATTGCCTTCATTTTATTTTTGCTTGTTTACCATCCCGATCTATAAAATACCAGCGTGATACAGGCAAATCTCTTTTTTTCCCAAGTCTGATATTCAAATCGTTGGTTATGCATTCATTGTTTTTTCCACTGATAATATTATAAGAACCATCGGTATTTTCACTAAAACGCCATATTTTGTGAGGGGTAGCCATAACAGGTTGATTCTTGTTGATAACCCATAGTTTTACATCTGCTTCGATTTTTGAATTGGATTCTATGGCCATGTACCAATTTTTATGCAAGATTTTGTAAAATGTCATTCCTTTTGAATTACCCATTTTTATTATTCTCCAATACACATCTTCACCTCTGGTATTTTTTTCTTTGCAAATCAATCGCTGAACACTATTCTTCGAGCCTTCTTCATCATTTTTTAAAGTAAGTTGTAGAGCTGAATCATTCTGGGGGATAATTTTTACCACGTATTCCTGCTCAAATTGGTTGGGGAGTCCTTCTTCCTTATTTTCAGGATTGCTTGTGTTGAAAAAAATCAAGGATAGAAAGATTTGTAATGTACATATAACAAACATGAGATGCAATATTTTTGTGCGTCAAAAAAAGGATGCCAAAATTACACATGTAAAACTGTGTTTTATTTTGGCATCCTGAAGATCATGATGATAAAAAATTCAGTCTTTTATATTTTAAAAACATTGGCAAAATTCCTATTCGAAAATATAGTAAAAATGAAATAATAATATCGGTTTTTGAAAACTATAATTCCCATTCAAATAGTGTATTATATTTCACTCTTCACTCTTTGGAATTTTTGCTATTCAGATGATTTCGCTACAATGATTTTCCCTTCAAAAACTCGCTTTTTCTGGTTATCTCCTTCAAAAGACAGGTTGTAAAGATAAGGACCATTGGGCAGACTTGTCGTTTTTAGTTCATAAACCTGATCACCCAATCCAACGGGCAAATCTTCACGAATCATCATCGTCCTGCTTTCAAGGTTGAATATTTTCAAAACCGCTTTATCTACTTTTCCAACAATATTATAATTTATTGTCGTATAAAGGTTTGCGGGATTAGGCGAAATCTTTAATTCCTCAACCATATAGGCATTGTACAAATTGATGAAAGCCGATTTTTCGTTGTTCTGTTCAAATATTTCTCCAAATTGATTTGTACCGTCCACTTTGGCAAATAGTTTTACTGTTTGACCTTCAATACCAGCCAATAATGTATCGGGAAATGCACAATTCAAATCGAGTTCATTTTTTTGCCCGTGCAAAAATTCGCCAATAAATTGATTGCTTAGATCAATTTGTTTGTCTTGCAATTGTGCATACACTTTTACATTTACATCTCTGGCCGACAGTCCATAATTCTGAATGGTGGCTTTTACGTTGAAGTTTTGACCATAAACAACCCAAGGCTCACTGACACTCATTGTATCTGTTTTGAAATCAAAAAACATGAATACAATGGGTATTGTATCAGAATAAGCATAAGAGCTATTGTTTGTAGTGGCAATATAGCTAATATTTGCTTGACTGACAACATCGTAAGCATCTTTCTCCAGATTTTCTGTTTCCTGGATGTTTTCGATAGGTTTGTAAAGTACTGTAAATGATGTATTTTCCCCAGGAACTAAAGAGCCGAGATTTGCAACAACATCGTTGCCTAAAATTCTACAAAATGTTGGAAGACTGTCTGATACCGGAATATAATTGGGGCCTTTATCTATATTCAATGTGGTGTTTTGAGAAATGTCATTTCCCAAATTGCTCACTTCAAATTTACACTCCAGAAGAACTTCATTGATGGCCGAAATAGAAGTACTATCAAAATCACTATAAGCTTTACCATTTACTTTATCCAGATATTTTTCCACAAAAATCTTTGGACCTATTTGGGTGACAAATAAGGCTTGGCTACTTGTATCCAGCGATTTATCCGAATATAAGTAATTCAACGTTTGATTGAGAGAAATTTGTGTTTGGGTTTGGGATCCATCGAAGTTCGAAACCACACCTTGCTCCAGAATATACAAAGTTGCTGTATCTTTTGACGGGAAGCGTTTGATCGAAGATAGATCTATCGTTTCTGTTCTGGCAGCAGAATCATATTGTGTGTTCAATGATTGGGTTAGTTTTGGAAAATCCAAATGATTTACATCCATATTGCTCGCCTTTGCCATTTGATTTCCTTTGAAGTTTTCTGTTAACCTCGAAATGATGTTTTGAAGTTTGCCTTCTCCAATCACAATATTCTGAAATTCTTCGATGCTTCCTGTGATAGTTCTCTCTGAAATACTGAATTTTATAGGTGGAACTTCGTAATCAATCTGCGATTTCAGCTCGTTTTTGTAGGTATATTGCTGACCTTTTGTGGTGAAGGAAACGGGGTAAACTCCATTTTCCAATGATTCATCTACTTGAATTAAATAAATGAAATATGCTCTTCTTCCGGGTTGCAAAACAGGGAGTTTATTTCCTACTTTACATAGCACTTCTCCTTCCGGTTGATTGAACCGCCAACCCGCTTTAAATGCGCCAATATCATCACCCGGAACGAGGGGACGTGGATATGCTACATATTGCATTGCAACTTGTGTTGCTTTTAATTCTGTACCAAAAACCGGAGTTATTTCAAATTCTTTCCAGAACAATCCTGTACCATTGGATACCTCCAATTTTACTTCGATGAAGCTACCTTCTACCGTTTTGGGAAAAGCGGTCAAGGTCGGGTTACTTGCATCTGCATTGGGTATCAAAGTCAAACTTCTATGACTGTAATCCGCATCCATGATGGTAGAAAGAGTTTGGTTCGGTTCCACAAGGCTACATGGATCTTTTCCGCCTGCGTAACTCGTAAACGCTGCATTTCCATAACCATAAGAAAGATAATAAGGATCAAAATTCCAATCAAACTTATGAGGCTCATCTACATCTGTAAGGGTGTGCTTGATGTACATGGTGTCTGTTCCAAATTTCGCAACAGATGGATTGGATTCAGATTTCAGAACATATTCCACGCCTTCAGCATATCCCGATAATGTGTGACTAAAAAGAACCCAAGGAGAGCCACCGAATATTTCTTCGACGGTGAGCCATCCACCTTTACTTATTTCTACGAGTCCTTCCCTTCCTTTGCCTTCGTAAACTGCATGAATCGTAATGGCGGTGCTGCCCATGTTTTCAAATTTATCGTCTCCATAAGTATTGTCGGTACCGGCATACCAACCACTGTCAACCACACCATAAATATCATCGGTAAAAGTTCCCACCGGAAAATCTTTGTAGGCATGACCATCACCCAACATAAATGCATCGTGCAGGAATCCGGTGCTTGAGCAGTAACGATCTCCGCGATCATCAATCCAGTCATCAACTTCGTCAAAATTATCATCATCTAATGCGGGTGGAATCAAAAGTTGTGGAATATAAACATGGTATTGAAACTGATCTTCAAAAACTTTAACTTCATTGGCTGTATTAGGATTGTCTAACCACTTTTCAAAAGGCAGTCCATTTACTTTGACGATAGAATCAAGAATAAATTCACCGCTTTCATCTTGGGGTAGAGTAATTTTATACCCGCCAATTCCTTTGGGTAAATCGTAAATCATGTATCCAAATACACCATCTCCCAATCCATCAACCCCTTCTATTGCAAGCGAAGGATCATTGTACATAACATCATGACCCGCATTTCGAATCCAATAATAACTGTATTCTGTTGAAGCATCCATTTGAAAAGTCAGATTCACCTTGCCTCGTTTGGGCAAGAATTTTAACGTGTCGCCCGATTGAATATCTGTAATTAAATAATTGTTTGTGAGGTATTCGAATTGTAGCGGATTCGGCAAGGGAGCATAGTAGGTGTAGGTCGTTCTTACGGGTGTTTCTTTTTCTTCACCAAAAATGGTTTTGTATTTAACTTTTGAATACAGAGAGTTTTCTGGTTTAGGACTATACATGTCGATTTCTTCACCGCCCAAAGATAATACAGCGATGAATTCATTATGAGGCCAAGGGGCAGATCCTTTGCAAATATCCGTAGGCTTCAATTGATAATGAATTGCAGCAGTATCGATGAAAGTATATCCTTCATAATTGTCAACGGTTTGCCTGATGAATTGCTTCCAATAAACATCGCCATTGGCATCTCTTTCCATCCATCGAGTCCAAGATGTATCTGTAAGGTTCGCATTCTCAATATCGGGAGAATATGGATAGAATGATCCCGGCATAAGTTCAGGAATTTGATTATAAACGTAACCTAAACCTTGCGCCATGGCAACTAAATCGGGGGGATCTACCCACATTTCAAAAGAACAATAGGGTTCATAAGACATATATCCGGGTATTTCCTCCATGTTCCAGGTGATTTTCCAAACTCGCATTTTGTCGCCAGGTTCTTCTATATCCACAATTCCGTCTTTGTTTAAATCTTGCGCTTTAAGACCATCATGGTCAAGGTCTTCATAGTATGACATGCCACTGCGAAGATGCTCCCAAGGATTCAACCAATAAACTTCTTCTTCGGTTATTGTGTAACCTTTTGGATATATAGATGCTGTATCTAACCACACATCGGGTTTTCCATCAGAATCCATATCAAAATCCGGATTATTTTTGTCGTTGCTTCCTTTTAAAACATCGATAAATTGTCCTCCGGGGGTTTTAAGAATAGGAATATTGATAGCATTGTCGGTTCTGTAAAAAGGAACGTCTTTGGGTATATACTGAACATATTTGGCTTCTTCAGCGGCTGTACGAGATTTATTTTCCAATATCATAAAAATTTTGAAAGGCTGAAAATCCAAACCGAGAAAGTTTTTCCAGTTTAAATCGGTATCTGCGGCTATATCAGCAGCAAACATGATATTGGCATAATTGGTTTTCTGTGTAATTATCGATTTTCCATTAGGAGTTTCATAGCTTAATTTTCCCTCCGAAGCTGCCAACAACGTAGTTGCCTTGATCAGGTATTGATCTATTTTGGCATGTACCGAGTCATCTGGGGAAGGAGTAACCAAACGGTAAGTAATAATTTGCTCCGAAAACGGATTTAGAGCCAGACCATTAAACGTCAAAATATTATCGAGCAGAGTCGCATTTATTCCACTTGTTTTTAAATCGAGAAATTTAAAAAATGGTGTAATGTTTTCTTCTATTGATATATTGCTTATTGCGCTACTACTTAAATTTCTTAGAAGAATTTGCACTTCAAAAGTATCAATTCTATCATAAGGAACTGTATTTCTACTGGCCGAAACCCAAGATGGCAAGATATTGAATACCGAACGCGTATAGTCTATACTCGAACTGAAAGTATAAAGCAAAGCATCCAAAGTCCATTGCAATTGACGGCTTCCTTTTCCAATTTCTGCAATTCCTCCTACGGTTGGCAGACCTGTATTGCAGATAATTTTGCCGCCATCTGCATGCGAACCTTCGAGGGTAAAAAGTACAGGTTTTTGTCCCTGAATGCTTTTCAAAACCACTTGGATGGCAGAAGAGCTTACTTGTGGTAGTTCTTTGATATACAATTTATTATTGTTTGAACTTGCAGCAAAAGCAAGTGAATTTTCGTTATCTTCAAGGCTTATGTCTGCATGATTCGATGCATCGGGCATAGTTAGATCTTCAAAGTTTACGCTGCCTGAGTTCAAATAGCCTAATTTTTCGATGAAGTAAACGGCATTTCCTTCCGCATATATAGTTCCACCGCTTTGCAAGAATTCCTGAAAACGCTGAACCAAGCCGGGTGTATTCGCAAAGATCTGATCGATAAAAAATTTGTTGTCTTCTCCTTTCTTTGAAAAAGATGGAATGATGATCAAACGAACAGCCGGTAATATTGGATTTGCTGTCAGTACATCTTCATCGCAATACTTATACATATCATTGAAGAGATAGGTGTCGAACATATTGGCAAAATAGTTCGCTTCCCAGGAAACAGTACCTCCATTTTGAATCAATTTGCTTTTGAATATCCATACTCTGTTCGAATCTTTTTTGAAATTGAGAGCGGTATGTTTTGATTGTTTCCAATCATAAGCAGTATATGCGCTTGATGAAACAGAGGAATATTCTGCTGAAATTTGTCCAGGCAACACAAATGAACCCTGTTTAGCGCCATCGATGACACGATAAACTGAAAACTCAGAATAGGTCGGAAATAAAATTGTGTCGGTGCTTGTAGAGATGCTACGAAAATTTTCGTCAGAGCTTTTTAGCATGTATTTGTATGCTTTAAGAAAATCGCTTTGCGTTGGATTTGTTGGAATCAAAACGCCTTGTGAAAATAACCAATTTAGGTTTATCAAAATTGATAAAAAGAGGATAAAAAATTTTTTCATAGAATACCATATTATGTTAGGGTTGATAGAAAAAAGCAAAAGAACTTGATAATACAAAAATATTAAATAATAATCAATGAAGAGAAAGCATTTCTACTTAATTTTCATTGATTATTTTGAGTTCAATTGTTCCCGAAAAGTTGTTTTTAAGAATTTTTACCAAATCAATTTGATGTTTTTCAAAAATAAATTTTACTTTCGCTTCCCATAATCTAATAAAAATCATGCCTGAATACGACATTTTTTTTTAGAAAAGTGTTCTTATTTGTTCTTTCTTTAACAAAATTTTATTCTTTCAATAAAGAGCAGAAAAATACCAGGAGGAAATACGAAAATGAATCGAATGAATATATAACAATTTTAATAAAAGCTGAAAATCAAAAAATTAAATCATGGAGAAAAAGTATTCTTACTTCAATAATATCACAGGTTGGTCGGTTTTTTTCATTGCAACCGCCGTGTATATTATTACAGGAGAGCCCACAACAAGTTTCTGGGATTGTGGAGAGTTTATTACTACTGCATTCAAATTACAGGTTGGGCATCCTCCCGGAGCGCCTTTATTTATGATACTGGGTAGAGTTTTTTCATTGTTTGCCGGCGGCGATGTAACAAGTGTAGCCAGAACCATCAATACACTTTCTGCGCTTGCCAGTGGAGCCACAATTTTGTTTTTGTTTTGGACTATCACCCACATAGCAAAGAAAATAATAATGAAAAATAATGAGCTGAACTTAGGTCAAACCATTGCCATTCTTGGTAGTGGAATTGTTGGTTCTTTGGCTTATACTTTTTCTGATTCTTTTTGGTTTTCGGCTGTTGAAGGTGAGGTTTATGCAACCTCTTCAATGTTTACTGCACTGGTATTTTGGGCAATCCTGAAATGGGAAAGCTGTTCCGATGAAAAATATGCAAACCGATGGCTAATTTTCATTGCCTATTTAATGGGCTTATCCATTGGTATTCACTTATTAAACCTTTTGGCTATTCCTGCCATTGTTATGGTCATTTACTTTAAAAAGTACAAAGTTTCTGTCAAAGGTGTTGTGCTTACGCTTATAATTTCGGGATTTGCTTTAGCTGCCATCATGTATGGAATTATTCCGGGCTTGGTGAGTATGTCGAGCGGATTTGAACTATTGTTTGTAAACAGCTTTAGTATGCCCTACAATTCCGGTGTATTGGTTTATGCTTTGTTATTGTTAGGATCGGTTGTGTTATCTATTTGGTCTACATTAAAAGAAGAAACTTCGCACCTGCTCGTTTCTGTCTCGTTTTCTGTTGCCATGTTTTTCTCCGGCATCACCATGCTGGGTGCTGGTATTGGTGGGGGATTGTTTTTTGCTATCATCATTTTTCTTGTTGTATTTTATGGGGCTAAAAATCAAAAGGCAATTCTTAATACCATCGTAGCATCTGTGGCTGTGATTATTGTGGGCTATTCCAGCTATGCCATGATTGTAATTCGTTCGTCGGCCGATACGCCTATGGATCAGAATTCACCCGATGACGTATTTTCGCTGCAGCGTTACTTAAACCGCGAACAATATGGTGACAGACCCTTATTCTATGGTAATTATTTTAATACAAAAGTTATTGATTCAGAGGAAGGTAAAGCAATTTACACAAAGAAAGATGGAAAATATGCGAAATCTTTTAGCGACATCAAATATGTATATGATAAAGATGGAGAAACAATATTTCCGAGAATGTATAGTTCTCAATCCGATCACGTAAGCGCTTATAAATATTGGGCAGGAATAAAAGATGCAAAAAAGAAGCCTTCTTTTGCACAAAATTTAATCTTTTTCTTTCGCTATCAAGTTAATTTCATGTACTTACGTTATTTCTTGTGGAATTTTGCCGGTCGCCAGAATGATGTGCAAGGCCATGGCGAAGTGATCCATGGAAACTGGATAAGTGGAATCAATTTCTTGGATGAAAGTCGCTTGGGATCGCAAAAAAACATGCCCGAAAGTTTGGATCAAAACAAAGGTCGTAATACATATTTCTTTTTACCACTCATTTTGGGACTATTAGGAGCATCCTATCTTTATTTAAAGAACAAGAGGGATTTTACAGTTGTAACCTTGCTATTCTTCTTTACAGGCTTAGCTATTGTAATGTATTTGAATCAAACACCCTACCAACCTCGGGAAAGAGATTATGCTTATGTTGGTTCATTTTATGCATTTGCAATTTTTATTGGAATTGGGGTTTTGGCAATCTATGACTTTTCCAAAAAACATTTGACGGAAACCGGAGGGGCTATTGCTTCCTTCGTGGTTACTCTTTTGTTGGTTCCTACGATTATGGGTGCTCAAAATTGGGACGATCACGATCGGTCAAATCGTTATACAGCTCGCGATTTCGCAAGCAATTATCTTGAATCTTGCGAAAAAAATGCCATTATATTTACCAATGGTGATAATGACACTTTTCCACTCTGGTATGCGCAGGAAGTTGAAGGAATCAGAACTGATATTCGTGTTGTGAATTTGAGCTATCTTTCAACAGATTGGTACATCGATCAAATGAAGCAAAAAGCTTACGAATCGGATCCTGTTCCATTTTCATTTACCAAAGAACAATATGCTTTGGGAAAACGCGATTATGTTTTTGTAGAAGAAAAAACAAAAGATTATCTTGATCTGAGAGAAGTAATGAAGTTTGTTGGTAGCGACAGACCCGAAGCCCAAGTGGCAACACAAGGCGGCATGATGCTCAATTATGTTCCTACAAAAAACCTTAAAATTTCTGTTGATTCTGCACTCGTTATAAAAAATGGTGTTGTTAAGCAAAAAGATGCCGGTCAGATTGTAAAAGAAATGAAATTTACATTGAACGAAAGTTATTTGCATAAAAACAGTTTAATGGTGCTTGATTTATTGGGTAACAACAATTGGAAAAGACCTGTTTACTTTGCCATCACCGTTGGACCTGAGAATTTCCTGAATTTGGAAAAATACTTTCAATTGGATGGTTTAGCATATAGAATTGTACCTCTTGAATCCGATAATAAAGATGGCCAAATTGGAAGAGTGAATACAGAAGCCATGTATGAAAATCTGATGAAAAAATTCAAGTGGGGTGGTATCGATAATCCAAAAGTTTATCTGGATGAAAATAACCTCCGTATGGTAATGAATTTGAGAAATAATTTTGCTCGTTTGGCGAATGAACTTTTAACTGAAGGCAAAAAACAAGATGCGATTGCTGTTTTGGATCGCTGTATCCAAAAAATGCCGAACAATATAATTCCATACAACTATTATAATTTATTAATCGCTGAGGTTTATCTGAAAGCAGGTGAAAACAAAAAAGCTACAGATATTTTAGATCTTCTGGCAAAAAGTTCACTCATGAGCTTCAAGTATTATACGACTTTGGATAAGGATAAAAAGAATTTTATAGACAGGGATATGGAAAGAGAGGGCGCTATATACCAAGAGATTGGAAGGATGTATTCCCGTTTTAAAATGGATGATAAAGCTAAAGAAGTGGAACAAAATTTGGAGCGTATGCTTAAAATGATGTAATCAGATCCATACAATATACGAACTATGTTCAACGTTTTGAGCATAGTTCGTTTTATAATATTCGTCTATGTTTTTAGTTCGTCCGCCTATTATTATACGTAAAATTTTCCCTGGATTTGTTTGGAAGATTCCTTCCGATCAGAAAAGAATTTACATTACTTTTGACGATGGTCCTTTTCCCGAAACAACCCCTTGGATTCTCGATACGCTTCAAACTCACAAAGCCAAAGCCACATTTTTCTGCATAGGAGATAATGTGAGAAAATATCCCGAAATTTATGCTAAAATATTAGAAGGAGGTCACTCCGTTGGAAACCACACCTTTAATCACCTGAATGGCTGGAAAACAAAGAAAATGAGATATTTACGCAATTTTATCCGAGCCGAAAAATACATCAAATCGGATCTTTTCCGACCCCCGTATGGAAAGATTTCTTTTTTTCAGCGAAAAGCTTTAGGCAAGAAATACAAAATCATTATGTGGGATGTTCTTAGCTTGGATTATGATGAGCGGGTGAGTGAAGAAAAATGCTTGAAAATTGTTTTGGAAAAAACCCGGAATGGATCTGTGGTCGTTTTTCATGATTCGCTTAAAGCGCAGAGAAACCTTCAATATGTTTTGCCTCTTGCTTTAGAAAAATTATCCAGTGAAGGTTATATTTTTGAGCCTATTTACAGCTCCGACATAAAGAAAAAAGTAATATTGAAAACCCGATATTCTGACAAAATTTATTTCAAATGGCAAAAGAAACCGATCATTCATACACCTATTGTAAAAATAAAACTTAGAAACCTGATATTCTTTTTCTCGATCATTCAATCTTACTTAAAGCATTTTTTGTTATAAATGGATGAGAAAATAATGAATAATGAATAGTTAAAAGCATAATGTAATGTTTATTTGTTGATTGCATTTTTATAAAACCGAAATTATTATTACTACATAACTAAATCAATTATTTTCAATATTTTAATTCGCACATACGAGTACAATTTATTTATCAAATTCCCAATTTAAATCTGAGTTTATGAATCGACTTTTGCTTGTTTCCATCTTCTTTTGCTTAGCTTCATTTTTATCCTATTCGCAAGGTTATAAAATTAAAGTAAAAATTAAAAATTATCCCGAAAAAGCAATACAGCTTGGTTATTATTTTGCTGATAAACAATTTATTGAAAAAGAAAGCAAAACAGACAAAACGGGAATGGTTATTTTCGAAGGTAAAGAAGCTTTGCCTGGAGGCATGTATTTGATAATTTTGCCGGGACAAAAATACTTCGATATATTGATTTCTGATGATCAGGAATTTACACTCGAAACAGATACTGGCGAAACAGTAAAATCCATGAAAGTTATTGGGGACAAAGAAAATGAAGTTTTTTACAAATACATGAATCAGTTGGCAAACTTCTACCAAATTCACCAAAATCTTGAAAATAAGAAGAAAGAAGTAGGAATGGATACTGTTAAAATTCAGAAAGAAATGGACGAGTTGAATAATACCGCCATGAACCTCTGGAAATCATATACAGAAACGAATAAATCGTCTTTTTTTGCCACATTACTTACCGCCATGAACGGTCAACCGATGGATGGATACTCGGATGAAAATTTCTTCAAGCATATTCAATTTTCGGACTCAAGGCTGTTGCGAACACCGGTAATACATAAATCTTATATGATGATTCTTGCCCGCAACTTAAATAATAACAAACCTTTAGATGTACTTTTAAAAGAATCTGATCGCCTAATTGCACTATCCAAAGCAAATGACAAAGTATATCAATATGTTAGTACACAGTTTTTAGACTTTTTTGCTACCTATTCCAAAGTAGGAATGAATGAAGCTTTTGTTTATGTAGCCGATAAATATTTCAGGAACGGTAAGGCCTCTTGGCTCGACACCGTGGGTATAAAATTTATTGAAGAACGATATGCGATGTTCAAACAATCTTTTGTAGGACAAAAAGCACCCGAATTTGAAGTAGAATCATTGGAGGGAAAGCTTGTTGCACTTAAAGATGTTCAGGCAAAGCATTTGCTGATTTTGTTTTGGAGCACAGGATGCGGGCATTGCGAAAAAGCAACTGAAAAAACCATCGAATTTTACAACAAATACAAATCAAAGGATGTGATTGTAATATCAATTTACACCAAAAATGATAAAAAGGCCTGGCAGGAATTTGTTGAAAAATACAAAACCCAGGATTGGATCAATGTTTGGGATCCAAATGGTGAAGCAAAGTTTGGCGAAAAGTACTACGCCATCAGTACCCCTTTTATGTTACTTTTGGATGAAAATAAAACAATAATCGCCAGAAGATTTGGCGATGAACCGATCAGAGAATTAATTGATCTTATGGCAAAAGAATTTGAAAAGAAGTAAAGAGTGCAATGAGTATGGAAAGAGGAAGATAGTGAAGTTCACACGCCACTAAAATTTACGTGCGAGAACTCCACACAAAGTGATTTTGTTTTACTTTATTTCAGAACTCCTGAAGCTTTGCTTAAATACAGGAGTTTACCAAAGTCTATTCGCAGTGATGCGTTTCTGTCGGGGTTTCAAAACAAAAACCGATACCAAGTTTTAATAAATAATCCTGTAAATGCTTGATAATAAGATTTTCCATATTGGTTTCAAGTAATACAAAGCTTTGTCTTAAACCGAAAAATCATAGAATTGATGCTGAGTCGGTTTCTGTGATTACATGTATGAGATCTGTAATATTCATTTTAATATTTATAACTTTGCAAAGATATTTTTTTAGAACTCGTTATCAAATAAATATCTTTGCAAAGTTA
>Ga0316607_1000142_pt1 | contig 29295 bp, 27 predicted proteins | sample MIS2016062E_MG_FD_207674 | JGI IMG/M metagenome (GOLD analysis project Ga0316607, IMG submission 207674) | Microbial mat bacterial communities from Middle Island sinkhole, Lake Huron, Michigan, United States - MIS.2016.062E | ecosystem: Environmental > Aquatic > Freshwater > Lake > Sediment...
GTCCTGGAGGGATTGACAACGTCATTATGTCATTCTGAGTGCAGCGAAGAATCTCAAAATCTTGCAACACCATGACTATGCGTAAGTCCTATTTAAGATAATGTCATTCATGGAATAGGATTTTTTTTGAACCGCAGAGGCCGCAGAGGGCGCAGAGAGAGGCAGAAAGAAGTTCGCAACTCATGGGCGGATTTGCATATTATTCGAGGATTTCTAGGACTGATTTTGGTAACAATTTATCTTTAAACCAGATGACTTTTGCTGGGACTTCATTTACTTTTACTCCGGCTTTTTCCAAATTCAGTCTTTCGGAAATAGCTAAAATTAAATGATCGCATTCGGACTTTTGCACTTGTGCAAATTTCTTTTGTAAATACTCTGGTCTCCAATAACCGACTATTTCTAATAAAAAGACTCGTCCGTCGGGATGTACTAACCGAAAGTCGGGAATCATTACGCTTCCTGGAATGGGAATTAGATCGACTTCTCGCTCAAGTTTCCACTCGGTTTTTGTGGCATTCCATCTTTCGGCAAATGCTGCTTCTAACATACTATCATAGGGTTTCCCTGGCGGATAGTGGCTGACTAAATCGCAATCTGAATCTAGGCTAAATTTACCTGTTTTCAAAACACCACTAAAAGGGTCTTTTGTTTGCAGTGTTGAGTGCATACTCCATTTTGTGACGTGTAGCAGGGCGGGCAGCATTTTCGCTAGGGCTAAGCCGTAGCGTGTGCTGGGTTTAAATAAGCTTGTCGGCCCGTCGATTGTGAGGGTAAAACCTTGTTCTGCATCGCCTTCTATGTATGTCATTAGTTGAAATAGTTTCAGATAGCGAAATAGGAGTTTGTATTCTCCTGGATCGTTGCGGTGGGCGTTTAATTGGACTTGACTTGCGCGGTAAAATATGCCTTGGACTTGAGAAAGATTGTAGCGATGTAACAATGCTTCTGGTGTGGGCGCGTCGAATTGGGTGAGGATTTTGTTTTCGTTTAAATCTGCGTATAAACCTGTACTTATTTCGTTGGTTAACACTTCTCTATTTAATTCTTGACCGAGTTCAAGTGCTAATGTTTCTAGGGTTAATTGGGTGGAATTGTTGCTGGGTACGGATTGCGCTGCTAGGGCAAATACGCGCTGTCTTAATGCAATTGGTTCTAGGGGACTGATGACTTCAAATGTGCTGAAACCGCCTCTCAGCAGGTGGGCAAATCCGCGTTTGAGGCGGTAGTCGGGGCTGTCGCCTTCTAGTTCTTGCAAGCTTTTGTCTAGTTCGCCTTGGGTTTTGCCGATCGCACTTTGGAAGCAATTTATAATTTCGGTGGCTGCTTCTAGGTTTTTAGCATCTATCTTTAGGCGTAATGGGACGATTGATTCGCCGTTTTGACGGTGGCTTAGTAACTCAGTTGGTAGCATTTGTTATTTTTAACGAACCGCGAAGGCGCGAAGGACGCGAAGGGAAGAAAGAGGAAGAAAGGCTGTGTTTATAAATGGGTTAGGTTTGTTACCAGGGGATATCATCATCATTGTGTTCTCCCCATTTTGCGGGTGATTCTGCTGCTTTTTTTGTCGTCTCTCGATTCACTCCATAAATAGGTGTCAGTTTGACAGTTTCTAATTTCTGATATTCGGGTTGCGGTGGTTCTATTATTGTTTGTGGTTTGGGTTTTTGAGATTGCATTCCTCCTCGGCGGCGTTGAGATGTTCTTTCTTCACTGGTGTTTTCGGTGACGACTTCGTAGAGAATTGCTAGTTTATTGACATCGCTGCTTTTGCGGAGAACTCTACCCAATCGCTGGATGTATTCGCGTTCGCTACCGGTGCCTGATAATATGATCGCAATTCTCGCATCGGGAACGTCAACTCCTTCGTTGAGGACGTGGGATGCAACAATGGTTTTGTACTCGCCGCTGCGAAAGTTTTGGAGGATTTCATGGCGTTCTTTAACTGGGGTTTGGTGGGTAATTGTGGGAATCAGAAATTCTTGGGATATTCGGTAAACTGTGGCGTTGTCGGCGGTGAAAATTAGGGTGCGTTGGGGGTAATGTTTTTCTAGTATTTCGGCTAATATTCGCAGTTTTCCGTCGGTACAAAGGGCGATTTCTTTGGCTTGGTTGTGGGCTAGCATGGCGCCGCGTCCCAAGGGCGATCGCGCACTTGCCATGATAAACTTTTTCCATCCTTCCAGGCTGGATATTTTGATGTTAGACTGTTTGAGGAAGTCGTTGCGAGTGTTGATTAATTCGCCGTACCGATCGCCCTCTTCTTTTGACAGTTTTACCATGATTTGCACTATTTTATGGTCAGCTAAAGCATCGCCCGCTAAGTCTTCGGGTCTTCTGCTAAACACTGTCGGGCCAATCAGGAAATGCAAATCGCTGTGGCGGCCGTCTGTGCGATCGGGTGTGGCTGTCAATCCTAGTCGAAAAGGCGCGATCGCATATTCGGAAATTACTCGAAAAAAGTCCGTGGGTAAATGATGACATTCGTCAAAAACTAGCAAGCCGTATTTATTGCCCAAGGTTTCTGCATGAATACTTGCGCTATCATAAGTTGCTACTAAAATTGGCGTTTTGTCCCGCGAACCTCCCCCCAACAATCCTATTTCGATCTTGGGAAAAGCTGCTTTTAAATTAGCATACCACTGGTGCATTAAATCGAGAGTTGGCACTACAATTAATGTACTGCGGTTAGTGGCTTGCATGGCTAATTGTGCCAGGTAAGTTTTGCCGGAAGCCGTGGGAAGCACAACAACTCCTTGACTACCGGCTTGTCGCCACGCAGCCAGGGCTTGTTCTTGATGTGGATAAGGCTGCATTTCCACACTGGGTACGAGTTCGAGTTGTTCGTAGGCGCGGGCTTCGTCGGTGAAGTTGATGCGATCGGCCTGGAGGCATTCTACCAGCTGGCGGTAGTGAATTGCTCGAATGCGGTATTTTTCGACGCGATCGTCCCATGTGGCAAAATCCACCCAGTCTCTGCCTTTTGGTGGCGGATGTAGCAGAAGAGTTCCGCGATCGAATGTTAATGTAGGTGTGCGTGGCATTGTTTTAGAGACTTGAGTCGCTGCTGTTAAATTTTAAGTGACTGATACTGGGTTAGAGTCGATCGAAGTATCGCTGCAATTTGAGGTTATAGATGGAAATAGGTGTTCCCAGAGAAATCAAGGATTTGGAATTTCGAGTTGGGCTCAGCCCCACAAGTGTCCGGGCTTGTTCGGACAGAGGTCACACAGTTTTTGTCGAAACTAATGCCGGCGCCGGTGCCGGTTTCACAGACGAAGATTACATTCAAGCAGGGGCTAAGATTGTCTCAAAGCCTACTGATGTCTGGAATCGGGAACTAATTGTTAAAGTTAAGGAACCCTTACCTGCTGAGTACCCGCTGATTCAAAAAGAGCAGTTGCTATTTACATATTTGCACTTAGCGGCCGATCGCACATTAACCGAGCACTTAATCGACAGCGGAGTCCAAGCCATCGCCTACGAAACCGTCGAACTCCCAGACAGGAAATTGCCACTGCTAACGCCCATGAGTATTATTGCAGGGCGTTTGGCCGTACAGTTCGGAGCTCGGTTTTTGGAACGTCAGCAAGGCGGCCGGGGCGTGCTTTTGGGAGGTGTACCAGGGGTAAGACCGGGCAAAGTTGTGATTTTGGGCGGCGGAATCGTTGGCACGGAAGCAGCGCGTATTGCCCTAGGAATGGGCGCTAGAGTGCAGATTTTGGACGTCAATGTCGATCGCCTAGCCTATTTAGAAACTCTGTTCGGTTCCAGAGTGGAATACCTCTACAGCAGTCCTTTGCAAATTGAAGCAGTTATCCCCGATGCTGATTTGTTAATCGGTGCGGTTTTGGTGTTGGGTAAAAAAGCTCCAACTCTGGTTTCTCGCGAATTTGTTGCCAAAATGCACCCCGGTTCTGTGATTGTTGACGTAGCAGTTGACCAAGGCGGTTGCGTCGAAACTTTGCGGGTAACTTCTCACACAAATCCTACTTATGTTGAGGAAGGAGTCGTGCATTATGGCGTACCAAATATGCCCGGTGCGGTGCCTTGGACTGCGACTCAAGCTTTGAATAATAGCACTTTGCCTTATGTTTTGCAGTTGGCAAATCGCGGGATTAAAGCTTTGGAAATTAACCCGAGTTTGGCTAAGGGATTAAACGTGCATAATCACCAATTGGTGCATCCGGCTGTGCGCGAGGTTTTCCCCGATTTAGCTGATTGAATTTCCCGTTTTTTTAAAGTAAGCTATCCCGCATCTAAATTGTATTTGGGTGCGGGGCGATATAAAACATCGAATAGTAAGCACGGGAAGTGGCAAATTCAGGAAAACCTGTGTTGTTCAATTCTCTCGCCGCTTGCAAACTTCTATTCGCTTTATCCAGTAGTCTTTGTTGGAGTCAGATCGCTAACCCTTCTTGACGAATGTTGCGAAAGAAAGCATTATTGTGGTGATAAAATTGCTCGTCAGTGGCAAATGCACAGCTAATCAGGTTGATGTCGCTCTGATGAAATAGCTCCAATAGAACCGATAATTTGATTAGGAGGCAATACAGCAAGAAAACCTAACCGAATCAAAGATTGAGATCGTAAACCGCTGACCGCAAAGTCTGGGTCAGAAGGGGAAATAATATCGTCAAAACCTGGAACTTCTTGATGTAGTTGGGTACTAACATCACAGACTAAGAAATCTTTATAAGGGGGTAATTCCCGGAGCAGGATGACTGGACGATTCTTGATTTTCCCGTCAGCTTGGGGGAATTGGGGTGAGAACAATATCAGCTTCCTTCATAGTCAGGATTTGCTATTTTAATTGCATCAAGTGGATACTCGTCGTCCTGACTATAGGCATTGTTTAGTTGATGCTTTGACAGGCACAACCAGGCTTCGTATTCTGCTGATTGTTCCGGGAGGATTGTGACAATGAGTTTTGTGTTTGGTTCAAACTTGTAGGGTTCATCTAGCTGAATAGACTGCCCATCAAAATGTGCGGACAAGGAAATAAATTTCATGGTTTGGATCTCTTTAAGATGATCGCTTTTACCAATTGTATCATATTCTGTTGCGTAGTTGGGGAGAGAAAGTAATCAGCTTCGGAGATGAGTCTCGTAACGGCAATCAAAAAGCGATCGCCCTTCCCATCCCCGACAAGCGATCGCCCCACGGGAGAATAACAGCTACATAATTGTCAAGTAAGTATCTACAGATTCCGAGGGTAAAACCCTTAAAGTTTGGTGGCGTAGGTCGGGTTCTAATCCCAGAGCTTCTAAGGGAATTACACCGATTAAAGCATCTCTGCCTCCGGGTAATTCTAAACATTCAAAAGTGCCTTCTCGACCACATAAAGATATTTTGGCATCTTGAAAAATGCGTGCTTTGCTAAGTCCTGTGGCGGTGGTGACATCTACTTCTTTAAGCAGTTCGAGACCGAGTTGGGCGATCGCAAAAGCGGGTAAGCATAATGTAGTTGCACCCTGGTCTACCAAAACGTTATCTAGGGTGATGGAACGAACCTGATCGGGGGAAATCAGCCCTTGAGCCGCTTTGGCTTCGTCAATGCGATTTTTGACGGTCAGTGTTGTTAAAACTTTACCCATTGATTTGTCCGAAGTTGTGTACATTGGCATTGATCCTCTGAGTTACTTTATCTTAAATTATGGCATATTCAACTAACCGCTTGGGGGTTCAGAAACCGGGTTTTTGCACAAAATATTGGTGAAGAGGCAAAAGTTATCTAAAAAACCCGGTTTCTTTTGTTTGGGCAAAGGCCGATCGCCCTTTCTTGAGAAAAAGCAATAAAGGGCGATCGGCCACCTGCACCCCGAAAAAGCGATCGCACTACACTATCGCTAGTCAAGCTTGGGCTTACAATCAACAAAGGATAAAGCCTCTTCATCGAGATCACCGGCGATCGCCATTTCAATTACTGCCCAAACGGGATAGTTCATGGTTTTAGCCCGCATGGACAGTGCTTTACGAATGCTTTTGGGTAATCCTTCTAGAAAGATTTGTGCTAATTCCGGTGACAGATGTTTGGTGATAGCAGGCTGAGTTTGCATAGAATTAGTCCCTCGCTGGAATTTTCACGTTATAGGGTGGGTTAATTGCTTGAATGATGAGGCTTTCTAACTCTGATGATAGCTGAATCCACTGAGTAAAATCTAGTTGGTAAAAAGCGATGCGGATGTCTGTGGCTTTTAATTCTTCTATGAATGCCCAAAGTAAGGCTTTGTGACCACCTCGAAAGCGATCGCGCAGTGTTCTGGTTTTGCCAATGTAGAGGATTCCAAGAGTGCGATGCTTGACAGCGTAGATACCAGCCCTCATCGGAAGGAGAGCGAAATTCTTTAGAAAGGGCAATACAATCCTGAAAGGGAGTGGATGCGGGACTAGGCAGTATGGCTTGAGCTTCTTGCTGGATGGATTCAGGCATAACAATGGGAGAATTGGCAGTTTTTTGATCCTACAGCACGATCGCCCTTCCCATCTCCAAAAAGATCGATCGCCCTTTCCATATCCCCAAAAAGCGATCGCCCTTTTTGACTTATTCCAAAAGATCGATCGCCCTTTGTTGAGAAAGAGAAAGAAAGGGCGATCGCCCACTGGACGCTAATATTTGTATAATAGACAAAGTAGGCAAGCACAAAAAGTGAAAACCGATGTCACAGGCAATCCTCAACCAAATTGTCAATCAGCTTGAAATGCTGGAAATTTTAGAGTTACAGGAACTCGATCGGGCGATCGGGAAATATCTAGCCCAGAAACAGCAAGCCACTCAACTAAATCAAAAATCTGCTAAAAAAAGGCAATTATTTCGAGAGTGGGATGCCATTTCTGATGAAGAAGCTGCGGTACTAAAATCTGAGTTTGCCACCGAAGATTTAGCTTTTGCAGAAATCGCTTTAAGTGATTATCTTCCTCGACTTCAGCAACAGGATAAAATCTGATGCTAGGAGATGTTTATTTAGCCGATTTGAATCCTTCTCTCTTGGTCAGAACAAGCAGGAATTAGACCAGTCATTGTTGTACAGCGAGATACATTAGACCGCTTTACTACAACAGTAGTAGTAATTCCCGTAACAAGTAATCTGCGACGTGCTAAAATACCAGGGACAATTATTTTACCGACTGGTGAAGGTGGTTTAACACAAGATTCTGTCGTGCTTTGCTATCAAATAGTATCGGTAGATAGAGAGCGATTAATCAAAAAATTGGGTACTATTTCAGCAGATTATGTATCAAGATTACAGGTGGCATTGCAGTATACATTGCAAATGGATGAATCTGAAAATGTAGAAGAATAGAATCAGTTGAAGCGCGATCGCCCTTAGTTGAGAAAGAGAAAGAAAGGCCGATCGCGATTGGCTGTTGAGTTTTCGCTGGAATGGCGATCGCAACATCTGGCAAGCATAATGTAGTTGCACCCTGGTCAACCAAAACATGATCTAGGGTGATGGAACGTATTTGCTCAGTTGGAATGAATCCTCGTGCAGCAGCAGACTGGTTGGCACGATTGGTAACAGTCAGTGTTGTTAAAACTTTACCGATTGATTTGTCGGAAGTTGCGTACATTGCGATCGCTCCTCCGAGTCCGCCTGGGGGTTCAGAAACCGGGTTTTTGCACAAAATATCGGTGTATAGGCAAAGGTTATCTAAAAAACCCGGTTTCTTTTGTTTGGGCAAAGGGCGATCGCGCTCCCCATCCCCAACCCGCGATACGGCCCCCATCCCCAAACCAACGATACGGCCCCCCTCCCGAACCAACGGTACGGCCTCTCCATCCCCAACCCACGATCGCGCTCCCCCTCCCCAACCCGCGATCGGGCTGACTGCTTTACCATCGCATCCTTGATATTTACCGGGGTGTATACTAGAATTATATTAACTAAAACATTGGGCCGTTTAAATGCTTGAGAGAAAGTTCGTTTTACCAGTAGTGATCGAAAAAGACAGTGACGGCTATTTTGCCTATTGTCCAAATTTGCCCGGTTGCTACACCCAAGGAGATTCTTATGAAGAAGTCCTGTACAATATTCAAGATGCTATTCGCCTACATATCGAAGATCGCTTGGCAAATAATGAACCAATCCGTCGTAGTGAAATGGTAAGTTTGACATCTTTGGAGGTGACGGTTTGAGTATCCCGCTTCCATGTGTCACGGCGACCGAAGTGATTCGTGTTTTACTGAAGATTGACTTTTTTTTGACTCGTCAAAGTGGAAGTCATAGGATTTATAAAAATGCTCTGGGACGGCGAGTGACGGTTCCTTTTCATTCTGGTCAAACTCTCCACCCCAAGTTAATTAAAAGTATTCTGACTGAAGCGCAATTGACGGTGGAGGAGTTTGTGCTGTTACTTCAAGAATAACAAAAAAACGATACGGCCCCCCATCCCAACCAACGATCGCCATTCCCCATGCCAAAAAAGCGATCACGCCTTTCATCCCAAAAAAGCGATCGCCCGACGCTGCTGAGCTATGGCACGCAAATGGTGATATAATAGATAGAGAAGCCTTAGCAGAAAGTAAAATAACTATGTCAGAGGTAATTCTCAAACAAATCTTTAATCAGCTTGAAGTGCTGGAAATTTTCGAGCTACATCAGCTAGATAGCGCTATCCAGAAATATTTGGCCCAAAAACAGGCAACTACTCAACAAGCCAAATTTCATCAAGCACTTTTGACCTCTGGGTTAGTCAAACAAATTAACCATCGATCTTACAGTCAGCTAACCGAACGGCAACTGATTCAGGTACAGGGTAAGCCTGTTTCTGAGACAATTATTGAGGAACGTCGCTAGATGGCATTTTATTATGTAGATAGCAGTGCCCTGGTTAAGCGCTACATCCGTGAGACAGGCTCGATATGGGTTTTGAGTTTGTTCGACCCTTCACTCAATAATGATGTGTTAATTGCTGCAATTACAGGTGTTGAAATCATTGCTGCGATTATCCGAAGAGCGCGGGGAAGAAGCATCAGCATTACAGACTCGACATGAGCGTGTGTTCAGTTCAGAAGTGACTTACAATCTGATTACCAAGTTGTCGAACTCACTGAAAGCATTATTAACTCTGCAATGGTATTAGCTGAAACCTACGCATTACGAGGTTATGATGCAGTTCAGTTAGCAACAGGCTGCGCCATTAATGCCCTCTGCACAGCTAATAGTTTTTCTTCTGTCACATTCGTATCTGCTGATAACGAGTTGAATGCAGCAGCAGCTAGCGAAGGTTTGATAGTTGAAAATCCTAATAATTACTCCTAATTGCGATCGCGCCCCATCCCCAACCCGTGATCTGGTCCCTATCCCCAAAAACTCCCCAACCAACGATCGCGCTTAGGGCGGCTTAGAAACCGGGTTTTTACAGAAGATATCGGTTAAGACGTAAAGGTTATCTGAAAAACCCGGTTTCTTTTGTTTGGGCACTTTTTGACTTATTCCAAAAGGTCGATCGCCCTTTTTGACTGATTCCAAAAAGGCGATCGCCCTAATTGTCAAGTAGACATCATTTGAGATAAACTAATTCTGAAACTATTCCCTAGATATCGCCCATCACCATGAATTTCAACCAACATCCAGTCCCCCCCTTCTTAAGGGGGGCTAGGGGGGATCATTCCGAGACTAAGCAACTAAACCCAAAATTTCAACCAACATCCAGTCCCCCCCTTCTTAAGGGGGGTTAGGTGGGATCAATCCAAGACTAAACGACTCAACCATCCACCTCAACCAACATCCAGTCCCCCCCTTCTTAAGGGGGGTTAGGGGGGATCAATCCGAGACTAAACAACTCAACCATCCACCTCAACCAACATCCAGTCCCCCCTTAATAAGGAGCACCAGGAAAATCATGCCTTTATTAAACGACTCAAATTTCCACCTACCATACAACCCAAAACTCATCCCCATCGCCAAACAACTGCGGAAAAATCCAACTCCATCCGAAAAAAAACTGTGGCAGGATTTTCTAAGAAACTTTCCTTTTCGAGTTCTGAGACAGCGCCCGATCGACAATTTTATCGTAGACTTTTATTGTGCGGCTTTACTGTTAGTAATTGAGATTGATGGGGAGAGTCATTTTACGGAACAAGGGAAACTATATGATGCAGAAAGAACTGCGATTTTAGAGGGGTATGGATTGAAAGTTGTCAGGTTTACGAATGTTGAGGTGTTGCAGAGTTTTGAGGGGGTTTGTGGGGAGTTGTTGGGCCAGATCCCCCCTAGCCCCCCTTAAGAAGGGGGGGACATGAGGGGAGGGGAGTTGAATGGGTGGCTGGATGCGATCGGGGCGATCGGATCGCGCCACGGAGAATAACAGCTACAGAATTGTCAAGTAAGTATCTACAGATTCGGAGGGTAAAACCCTTAAAGTTTGGTTGCGTAGGTCTGGTTCTAATCCCAGAGCTTCTAGGGGAATTACCCCGATTAAAGCATCTCGACCTCCCGGTAATTCCAAACATTCAAAAGTGCCTTCTCGACCGCAAAGAGATATTTTGGCATCTTGAAAGATTCGTGCTTTGCTGATTCCTGTGGCGGTGGCGACATCTACTTCTTTAAGCAGTTCAAGACCGAGTTGGGCGATCGCCTGTGCGGGCAAGCATAATGTAGTTGCACCAGTGTCTACCAAAACGTTATCTAACGTGATGGAACGTATTTGCTCGGTTGGAATGAATCCTCGTGCAGCAGCAGACTGGTCGGCACGATTGGTAACGGTCAGTGTTGTTAAAACTTTACCCATTGATTTGTCAGAAGTTGTGTACATTGACATTGATCCTTTGAGTTACTGTATCTTAAATTATGGCACGTTTGGCATCTGGTACAGAGGTCGGTCGATCGCTCTGATTTGAGAAAAATAAATACATAAAAAGCGTCGCATCGCAGTGCTGGCTAAACCTGCTGTTAATCTTGTGGCAGATTTAGGGATGAAACGATTGACAACAAGCAAGTATTCTATGATGAAAGCCCTCCGATTTTGTTAGAAGAAATGATGAGGGAAAACAACTAATTTGAGCAATATGTGAGGTGAAAAGCGATCGCACTTTTTGACTAATTCCAAAAGGTGCGAGATCCCTAGTTGTCAAGTAGACATGATTTGAGATAAACTAATTCTGAAACTATTCCCTAAATATCGCCCCTTCCCCCACAATTTCAATGCACATCTTGTCCCCCCCTTCTTAAGGGGGGCTAGGGGGGATCATTCCAAGACTAAGCAACTCAACCTAGAATTTCAACTAACATCCAGTCCCCCCCTTCTTAAGGGGGGCTAGGGGGGATCGTACCAGAATCATGCCAAAACTAAACGACTCAAACTTCCACCTACCATACAACCCAAAACTCATCCCCATCGCCAAACAACTGCGGAAAAATCCAACTCCAGCGGAAAAAAAACTGTGGCAGGATTTTCTGAGAAATTTCCCTTTTCGAGTTTTGAGACAACGCCCGATCGACAATTTTATCGTAGACTTTTATTGTGCGGCTTTACAGTTAGTAATTGAGATTGATGGGGAGAGTCATTTTACGGAACAAGGGAAACTATATGATGCAGAAAGAACCGGGATTTTAGAGGGGTATGGATTGAAGGTTGTCAGGTTTACGAATGTTGAGGTGTTGCAGAGTTTTGAGGGGGTTTGTGGGGAGTTGTTGGGTTTGATTGAGGGTGATTTTTGAGGCCAGATCCCCCCTAGCCCCCCTTAAGAAGGGGGGGACATGAAGGGAGGAGAGTTGAATGGGTGGCTGGATGCGATCGGGGCGATCGGATAAAATATTAGGCAACATAATTTAATTGTACTATGGAAAAGTTGACTCAATATCGATCGATCGCGCGATTGGTAAAAAGAGCGCTCGACCTTTCCATGACAAAACAGCGATCACTCTTTCCCAAACCCTATCTGATAAAAGCGATCGCTGCTGAATAGGAATGGACGAGCGACTTCCAAGAATTAATTTTTCTGGGAATTTGCTTGTAAATATTGGTCTAGAATAGCTTTTTCGTCCTCGTCAGATGCAGTTTTTGTGTAGGTAGCGTTCTTAGCAATTGCATCTATGATATGGTCGGGTAAACTTTTTGATAATGCTGCATCCTGAACTTTTTCTTCGTTCCACAGATATGTGATACCTGCCCATGCTTCGGCAAACTTTTTAGAATAACCTTCTCTAATAATTCGTGCAATGTCATCACCTAGCATACACTCACTTAAAAGCTTAAATACGTCAACAATCAAACCTGGGGTCTTTGCTCCTGCTTCACCTAAAACTCTTCCCGCTTCTTCAAGCTCTTGGAAACTTTTTGCTTTGTTTGTTTGATTAATAAAATCAATAACTTGATTAATAATTTCAATCAAATCATAAACAGACTTTCTTGCCTCAAGTATTCTTTTTATTTTAACGGAAACCAGTGCAGCTTGTGCCAAAAATACCACCCATCTACTTTCTCTAGCAACAGGGATAGCTTGAATACCTGCTTCAATTGCTAATCCCAATAGTATATCAACTGCATAATTAACAATTTCCTTCGCAAATTCTGTAGCAAATAAGCCAGGAAAATTCTTGTTGGCGAACCTAATTGCATAGTCTAATTTGCTATAAGAATCGCTAAAGTTTATAGATTGTGGCAAGGGCTCATTTGTACTTATAACTACTAGCCCCAATTGACCAAATTTGACATTGATATTATTGGGGCTTGCAAAAGTTTGAGTTAGACCAGCTTGATTTGCAGCATCTATCTTAAGTGGATAGGTTCCGGGCGGGAAGTTATTAGGAATTTGAATGCTGACAATATACTTTTCACCCGTATCTGTTATATATGCTTTAACCTGCATATCATTAAGATAGAACGACATATCCTTCAAATTTGTGTTGGATTCCAACGAAAACTCAATCAACCCTCCAGGGAGAACATTGGTGCTGCGATCTTCGGCATTGCTAACTGTGCCGATAGTGACAACAGGAGGTTGTATCACACCTGGAATAGGTGAATAAGAGTTATTTGCACTATTAGGTTGCTGATTTCCAGGTAGTCCTTCAGGGTTGCCATAAATTACACCACTCGGCACCCAGTCATCTGTTCCTGCAATTCTGAACCAGCGTTTATCGGGAGTTCCTAATTTGTAATCCTTTACTGATTCTCCATAAGTCCAAGCATCAAAGTTAATCCTATCCCCATATTTCTTAATTAGCGAAACATTTCCCAAAGAGCCAAAAGTCGGCTCTTGGCGTGGGAGAATCCCATCAGGGTGCATCACCGAACCTATGAAATTAACCAGATTAATTGCTGGGTTATTATTTGACTGAGATTGATTATTAGCAGGAGGATTAACATTACTTCCGGCACTGCTGCTAGAAGAGTCAGGAAATAATGGGTTATTATAGCTGTAGGTAACATTTCCAGTATTAACTATCCCCGGTGCTGTTAGATTCACCACCAAGCGGTAGTTCGTATCATTCCCACTCCCCGGAACCACTTTCACATAATAATCACCAGCGGCTAAGTCTGCCTTGTATATAGGGTTATTCTCTGTAAAAGTCACCAATTGCTTATTGGCATCATACAACTCTACTTTTACACCAGCCGGATTATCACTCTCGAATAACCGAGGAGCAAGCTGTAAAACGCGAGAGTCTTTAATCGTAAACTTGTAATAGTCAGAACCATCGCGGGTTGCTCCTACAAAGTCCTCATATTCTTTTCGCTGACCCGTCAAATCACCTAAATTGCGAACCCTGCTCCAATCTTCACCTGCTTGGTCAAGCTGTACCGCAAGATTGTAAGGAGTATCGCCTTGAACCTGTTCCACTCCGACAAAATAAGGCCCTTCTGCTAATCCAGTAATTTCAAGGGGAGTATTTTGAGCAGAATTAAATAGCTGCTCTTTCACTGGTTGATTGTTTAGATCGTACACTACTACTTTAGCTGTGGCGCTAGGAGCTAAATCATTCAAGCCAAGCCGTAAAATGTTAGGAGACTGACTGCCCAGATTTTTAATATCCAAGCGGTAGCGGTCATTGTCATACACATTCGCACTTGATTTTTTAGCTAGATTGCTGCTGCTTAAATTTCCACTAATCACAGTCCGACCCGTGAAAGTTCCCAAAAACGGATTAGACTCACCCTTGAAATTATTCGGATTGGCATCATTCAAAGTCTTTGCCAGATTTAGTACCATTGTGTAATCAGTATCCGCAGTGGCACTTCCCTTGTTGACTTCGACATAATAGTTGCCAGTGTCGAGAGTTTCTGAGCCTAATTTTTCAAATCCTTGACCTGTTGTTGGAGCTTCTCTTATCAAGGACTTGCTCCCATTTGGGGCTATTTTATACAGTTTTAAACTAGCATCAGCACCCAAATTTCTAAGAGCCAAATTTAGCAAACTGCGGTCTTTGACTGCGAAATAGTAGCCGTCAGTATTATCTCCTGTACGCAGGCGACCTTTGTATTCATATCTGCCAATAAATTCACCCAACTGCCGATTTGCATCAGGTATAACTTGAGTCGGCTTTCCAAGTGTTTCAACTGTAGCAACTGAAGAGCTAGAACCCTTACCATACCAAGTCTTATACCCACTCGGTTGAATAGTCAGATAGCCATTGGTGTAGTAGTGGGTTGTGACACCATTACTTATGGCTGTGTATAGGAAATTTCCCGCATTCTGAGGTACTCCCCCTTGACCCGGCTGAGGTGCAACTGGCTGCTCAACAGGAGACGCGCCAATACTCACAGATCCGCCACCTGTATTGGGTACAGGAGACGCGCCAATAGTTACAGATCCGCCACCTGTATTAGTTACAGGAGATGAGCCAATACTCACAGATGAACCCCCAGACTGAGGCGTTCCAGAACTAGCAACTGGAGTCGCGTCTAGTTTAAGTTCGTAGTTAGCATTCGCATTGTTGCTGGAAAAAACCTGTACATAGTATGTGCCAGGATTGACCGTATTAAATATAACGTCAGACAGATTTGTACCACTGGGATTGTATGTCTTATCAATTTCCTTGCCTTGAGCATCCAGTAGTTTAATATCCGAATTGCCTTGTAACCTCTTAAGGTAAAGAGCTACTTCGCTCGGTTGACTAACATCAAATCGGTAGAAATCACTTTTATCGATCCCGCCAATTGAATCAGAAAACTTTATCTGATTACTGCTTAACGTGCCAATATTTCGAGCTGTAGCTAGACTTCCATCGGGGTCAGTGACAAGTGGAGTAACGGAACCCTTTAATGGTACTGTTGCCTTGACATAAATCTTATATTGCCCTTTGTTTAAATTGAGGTTTAGGTCAATGGGCTGACTTTCACCAGTTGAGTATGTGAAAATAGACTCCGATTTATCTCCTGATCCCACTAGCTTCTTAACCACTATATCGGCATACCCGATATTTGATTGCGAATTTAAGATGAACTTAACAGGATCGTTTACCTCTATTCCATATTGATAATAACTTACTACTGGTACATTCAATTCTGGAGAAGTGGGCGCAGACGTAAACATCCCACTGAAATTATTTTGGAGTGGAGATCTAAACTGAGCCGAACCCGAAAACGCAGAAGGTCGATCTGGAATCAATTCAGTAGTTAAGCCATAATTCTTAACACTAGAGTCCCATCCCCCCGAAGCCACCTTAACTGCATAAGTTCCGGGTTCGAGAAATACGGCTGCTGTCTTAGAAACAGGAGTTGGCACTTTCGTTGGATCGAAAGTTTCAGTGCTAATAGTAAGACCAACAGAGTTAGAAACGCCTGAAGGCTCGCCCGGTATAAATTCAAAACCACCCGGCTTGCCATCAGGTTTGACTACACTGACAAGAGGTAATTGGGTACTGCCATTTGTTCGATTAACCGTGTAGCGGAAATACCCAGGCTCAGTCACAGTAAATGTATGATAGAGTGCCGGTTGAGCCGGACTAACTATGCCACTATCTGTGAAATTAGGTGACAGTTGCAAGGCTGCTGTATTAAACGATGTTCCTCCTTGCGCCGCCCGTTCCTCCGGCGTTACTTTCCCTTCACCGCCCCAAGTTGTCGGTGTCCCGAAATCTATAGGATTATAAACTTCCGGCTTAGTCTTCTTCGCCAAATCCACCGCCGCCAACGTATTCAAAAACCCAAAACCCGTCTCATCATCCCATCCAACCGGCCCCAAATCCCTCGCCGTCTTTTCCAAAATCTCCATCACTTGGCGATAGTTCAAAGCAGGATTTGCCGCCCAAACCAAAGAAGCCGCCCCCGCAACTTTAGCAGTCGCCACCGAAGTCCCCGCCATCGTCCCCAAATCATTTCCCACAGTCGATAAAGCCGGATGTTCAGTCGTGCCGCCATCCGCCACAATATCCAAACCGCGACCATAACTAGAATAGATCGATCGCCCATTAATATCCCCAGCCCCAACCGTAAAAATATTATCAAACTCCTGAGAAGCTTGACCCAAAACCGACATCACACCGCCATCATTACCCGCCGCCGCCACAATCATCACTCCATTTTGCCGCGCATATTCGATCGCACTTCTTTCTGCTGGAGTCAACTCATAGCGCGTCGTCACACTCCCGTCAGCATTCTTCTGAGTCAAATCCAAACTGAGATTTGCGATCGCATTTTTCTGTCCAGAAGCCTTCGCAGCATCCACAAACTCTACCAAAGAATCCGCCCATCTCCCAGAATCGATCGCCCTTCCCACCCACTTCGGCGCAGTCTGATTAATTGCATCAATAATCCCCAACATAAAAGTACCGTGCTCGCTACCTTCCCCAGGCTTCAGCAACGGATTATCATCCCCGCCCACATAATCGCGGCCCTTCTTAATATTCGCGTAATTCAAATAAGGACTACCCGCACTCACACCAGTATCAATTGTCCCCACCAACGGCTGATCAGCCAAAGGAAAATCTAGCAATTGACGAATTGCATTCGGATTACTAGGATTCGGCGACTGGGGATCAACAGGAATTAAAGCCACCGGCAAAGTCTCAAACGCACCGCCCGGATTATAAGGAGTTTGAGTCGCAATCCCGTTGTTGTACAAACCCAGCGGGTCAAAATCAATCAGCGGTGGTAAATTATTAGTTGGTGCTCCAGAAGGGTCGATCGGGCAAACACCGCTATCAGCCAAGAAATTAGGTAAATGTAAATCAGAAAGCGACCAAGAACCCAATAACTGATGTAGCTGGTCGAATTCGTGATCCCAATCCCCAATACCCGCACTCGGAGTCACAATTTTTTCTAAGATAAAACTTTTCGGTCGTTTCCGACTCTTTGTTTTACTTGAATCCCCAAAACCTTGAGCCTGATTGCGTTTCTTGCCACCAAAATTTAGCCAACTCATAACTTTTGCACCCTAATAAATATGAAGTCGATCGCACAAACTTAATTAAATATCTTCAAACATTCAACCAAAACCCTTTGTTGACAAGGATTTTTCAATAATCGTCAAAAATTTCTGTTGATTTGAGAACTTACGCAAATTTAACAAATTTTCTGTATAGGCGATCGTTTTACATCTGCCGCACCTGGCTAAAGGTTCGGCGGGCGATCGGACAAACACTTTGTTACTGCGTAATTTCTATGATTTTTTGCTTCTTCACACGGTTATTGTATACCAAAAATATTTGTGCGATCGTAAAGTTTATGTAAAGTTTATGTAAAGTTTTTGGGATAGCAATCCCCGCCTAAACCAGAAAAATCCGCTACACAAGGTTTCCCTCGCAATGACAGGTGAAAAATGCGTAAATCCTAAAATAGTTAGAATTTACACTTGCTTTTTTTCTGATTTCTGATCATATAAATACCAAGGTGAAATTTGGATTAAAGTCTAAAGCCCAAACAAATATCACCGAAAAGCTTCTTCACAAAATACTGCAATACTTCCCTGCTTCATTGAAACGGGGGAAAACTTAGCCTTGAAACTTCCCGTCAGGAAGACTTAGGGCGACTCGAAAAGCTCAAAAACCCAGCGGAGAAAACATAAAAACAGAATAGGGCGATCGATTCTAGACAATTTTGAAACTCTTGTCCCACCCCCTACTCCCCTTGAGAAGGGGAGTAGGGGCGATCGATTCTAGACAATTTTGAAACCCTCGTCCCCCCCTTCTTAAGGGGGGTTAGGGGGGATCGAGTTAAGCCTGAAACCCAGTGTTTCTCTAGTCGATCCAAAAGTCTAGATCCCCCTAAATCCCCCTTAAGAAGGGGGACTTTGAGTGAATTATCTTGTTCTCCCCGATGTTTTGGGAGACGAGTGAAACTCTTGTCCCCCCCTTCTTAAGGGGGGTTAGGGGGGATCGAGTTAAGCCTGAAACCCAGTGTTTCTCTAGTCGATCCAAAAGTCTAGATCCCCCTAAATCCCCCTTAAGAAGGGGGACTTTGAGTGAATTATCTTGTTCTCCCCGATGTTTTGGGAGACGAGTGAAACTCTTGTCCCACCCCCTACTCCCCTTCTTAAGGGGGGCTAGGGGGGATCGAGTTTCGGCCTGAAACGGGTAATTCCTTCTTCCTTCTTCCTTCTTCCTTCTACTTACCATGCAACTCAAATCAGCCGTACAGTGGATACCTCATCCCGACGGTCATTGGATACTTCGCAATCCCGAAGACATTACCTGTATTCAAGTTGACGACTTTGACAAACAAGTAATTTTGCAACTAAATCAACAACCACTAACAAATATTCTCGCCGAATACGACCTAGATTTAGAAGATTTGCAAAATCTCTTGAAAGACTTAGCACAAGCAGGAATGCTAGAAGGAACCAAGCCGCCGAAAGCCAAATTTAACCTGCTATCCTTCACAATTCCCCTAGTCAATCCCGATGTTTGGTTATCGCGGCACATCGACAAAATCCGCTGGATTTGGACGTGGGAATTTGGCTTTTTTCTGTGCGCTTTCATCTCTTCTTCCGTAGCAGTATGGTTGGCTTCCGTAGAGGAAGTCGCCACCTCGCACCAGCAGTTATTGACAGCCGGAAAAATTGACAATGCGATCCAAGTTATCTTGCTGACAATGTTAGTAATAGCTTTGCACGAACTCGGTCATGCTTTCACGCTCAAACACTACGGCGGCATAGTTAAAGAAATTGGATTGTTGTTTATGTGTCTCATCCCCGGATGCTATACAGATACAACCGACCAATACAGTTTAGTCAGGCGGAAACAGCGAGTTTTAGTAGTAGCTGCGGGAGTATTGATTCAAGTAACAATTTGGGCATTGGCTGTTTGGATATGGCTGTTTTCTCAGTCAAATCCAGTTTGGCATCAAATTAGTTATTTGTTGATGGTGGCGGCATTGCTGACAGTGGCAATTAACTTGAATCCGTTGAATAAATTTGACGGTTATTATTTGTTAGTTGCTGGAACAGGGATTAACAATCTGCGACAAAGATCCTTTGATTTTTATGTGGATTTGTTGCGGAGGGAAGAGATAGAAGAAGCAGTGGAAACGCAATGGGTTTTAGCAGCCTATGCGCCTTTGAGTATAGTTTATACTGTTTGGGCGTTTAGTTACTTAATGTCTTTGATTGGAAATTGGGCTTTGTTAAATGTTCCGAGTTTTTAACCGATAAATCACAGGCGGGACGTGCCACAAAAATGCAATTTGATTATTTTAGGGGTTTATCGAAATGAATGTTTGTCAAAAGTTGGGAATTGTTGGTGGAAGTTTGAGTGTTGCACTTGTTAGTCAATGTTTGTCTGTACAAGCTGCTACTCTTACTCAAACTTATACTGTGGATCTGGGTTCGCAGCCATTAAATAGTAGCACGAATGTGGTTTTACCCAAGTTTAATTCGCTGTTAGGAACGCTATTAAGGGCTTATGTTACGGTTAAGTCTACTGTTAATAACACTGTTAGCATTACTCCTTTGACGGGAGATTTTATGGGAACGGCGGCGACTAATGCAAGTATTGCTGTGAATATTCCGCTGTTAAAAGTTGACCCTAATTTGACTTTGAGTGTGTTAGCAAGTCCGCCGGAAACGAGGATTGCTAATGGCGCTACAGGAAGTGTTAGCGGTTCGGCTTCCGGTACTGTGTCAAAGAGTTATGATTCCCAGCAGTCTCTGAGTGCGTTAAGTGGATGTGATGGTGATACTTTTATAGCAGGTTTGATGACTACGGGTTTTACTCAAGTTACGGGGAATCCTGTTAGAGGTAGTTTCGATGGTAAGGTTGTTGCTAACACTATGGTTAGTGCAATTTATGAGTATGAACCTGTACCGGAACCGATGACTGCTGTTGGTACGTTTGTGGCTGCTGGAATGGGTTTGTGGTGGAAGAGAAGGGCTTCAGAAAAGGGGTAATACCAATTTGGAGATCCCCCCTAGCCCCCCTTAATAAGGGGGGGACAGGAAGCACTCAAAGTCAACCCCTACTCCCCTTATTAAGGGGGGGACAGGAAGCACTCAAAGTCAACCCCTACTCCCCTTAATAAGGGGGACAGGAAGCACTCAAAGTCAACCCCTACTCCCCTTAATAAGGGGACAAGAGTATTTCTCAAAGTCCCCCTTATTAAGGGGGATTTAGGGGGATCTAGACTCTACTAAAAGCGACATTTATTATGGGTTTAAGTATTAAGTTATCATCAATGGCATCTTGCCCGTTCCTAAAAATGGTGTAAGATGTGAGTTACTACGAACGAACCTTTTAAGATTATGGTTGATAGATTTGGCGGATTTCGTCGAGGTTGTTGGCTGCGGGCATATGAAATGCGATCGCCTGCAAAACACCAACATCAGAAATTCCCGAAATCTCCTCAAGCAACAGCAATCCTTCATCTCCGAATTTCAGTTTTAAACCGAGTTCGATTATCTGGATAAATGCTTGTTTAGTGCGCGCCTTTTCCTCCAGTAACTGAGCATCTTTTTGAGATAACTGAGCATCTTTTTGAGATAACTGAGCATCTTTTTGAGATAACTGAGCATCTTTTTGTGCCGCCAGTTCGTCACCTGTAGGAATGGGAACACCATCAGCATAGCACCAGCGCAACCAAGTACCACTGACATTTTCAAATTCACCTTGCCACAGAGTTAGTCCCAAACCGACTTCGGGAAACCAAGCATCACTTTTCGGCAAGTAAGATTGATTGTGCAATTCAAAGATTCGCAGCACGCTACCTCTCAACTCGCGTAGCGGATCATACACAACATAATACGGAATTCGCATTCGAGCGTAATCTATTAACTTGCTGCTCAATTCATTGCCCGGAGTTGGGGAAACAATTTCGATCGCAATTTCGGGAGGTTTGCCAAATTCCCAAAATAGATACGATCGCACTTTTTTTTCCCACCAATCCTCAGCACCAGTAATATTGATACTAAGAAACACATCCGGGGCGATTCCAGGTAGACGCACGCTGCTAAATAAACCGACATTTGCCGCCGCAATAAAAGGAACCGTAATACCCGTATCGCCACCGCTATAGAAAACCGTTGTCAGCAATCGCTGCTGTTTTTCGTTGATGAAACTGTCCAAAGGAGTATCGTCTTCTAAAACTAAGTTGCTAATATCTGGCAACTGACTCGGATCGAGGGTTAATGGCTCAGACATAGGTAGCCGAAATGAGAAATATCTGCCAGATCAATTATAACAGAATGGGCCTCGGACAATTTGAGATTTTAGATTGATTGGTAATTTTAATCTGAAATCCAAAATCGGATTGAGCATCAGGCATATTTTCTTCCATGTTCCATCTTCCTTCGCCTCCGCGTGCCTCGCGGTTCATTTAATCTTACGACCTATTAACGGATTTGATATTACTCGCAGCCCAGAATAAAAAAAATATTTCCCAAAACACTTGACAAACTGGCGGAGATATGGCATAGTAGTGATTCGTGACCGATGCGGAACTGGCGGAATTGGTAGACGCGCATGATTCAGGTTCATGTGGTGCAAGCCTTCCGGGTTCAAGTCCCGGGTTCCGCATTCTCAAGGCAAGGCAGTAGTTTGGGGTTAACCCGATACAGGCAATAACCCCATTCACTCTGCTCAATTAAACAATGCTGACAAGTATTCAAAACCCCCTAGTCAAGGAAATCCGCAAGCTGCATAGCTCGAAGGGACGCAGGGAACAACAATTATTTTTACTCGAAGGGACGCATTTACTTGAGGAAGCTTGCGGGGCCAAACACCCGCTAGAAACTGTTTGTGCGACTCCAGAATGGGTTGAGCAGCACGGGAAACTGTGGGATCAAGTTTGTAGTTGGGCCGATCGCACAGAGTTAGTGAGCGAAAAGGTGTTAGAGTCGATCGCCACAACAGTCCAACCAGACGGCATAATCGCCACCGCACCACGCACCTGCACCCCACCGACAGAGTTGTCAACTTTGGGAATAGCCTTAGAAACCATCCAAGATCCGGGAAACCTGGGGGCGATCGTCCGCACGGCTGCGGCTGCTAATGCCGACGGCTTGCTGCTGAGTTCCGACAGCGCTGATTTAGACCATCCAAAGGTGCTGCGAGCCTCAGCAGGAGCCTGGTTTAAACTGCCAATGAGAGTCAGTTCAGATTTAAGGGCCGAAGTCTCCTGGTGTCAAAATCGAGGGATGCAAATTTTAGCAACCGTTCCCGACGCTAGTTTGACCTATTGGGAAGTAGATTTGCGATTGCCGACTCTGATAGTTTTGGGGAACGAAGGCTCTGGTTTGTCGGCAGAATTGAGGAGTTTGGCCGATCGACAAGTTCAAATTCCCCTGAGTCGGGGCGTAGAATCATTGAATGTGTCGATCGCCAGTGCCCTGATTTTATACGAAGCTCAACGGCAAAGAAGCCAGTAGTCCGATCTAAATGTAAAGAAATATAGCCTCGCACTCTCAGAAATGTTAATATTCTTAACATAAAGTAGCATTGTTAACACCCCAACCAGAACCTAACCAGTTCCGGGGGTGACAGGGAGTAGCAGCTAGCTACCATCAAAACGAAGCCTCTTTAAATGCAAGGAAAGCGCAAGTCCCCGCCCGCTTTCCTTCCCAGAAAAAACTAGGGGTTTGCTTTGTCGCAAACCTTTAGAGGCACTGATCCTCAGCGGGTAAAGCTCATGAAAACTCTTAAGTCTTCAGATACAGATTCTGTTCGCGCTTATCTGCAAGAAATTGGCCGCGTTCCCCTGTTAACCCATGAGCAAGAAATAGTCTACGGCAAACAGGTACAGCGATCGACCGCACTGAATCAGGAAAAACATATTCTAGCCAAAGAGTTAGACCGTGAGCCAACGACGGCTGAATGGGCACAAGCAGTTGGGCTGTCTGAGGCTGAGTTACAGCGGACGATCGACCACGGGGACAGAGCAAAACGGCAAATGGTGGAAGCCAATCTGCGGCTGGTGGTGTCTGTTGCTAAGAAATACATCAAGCGCAACGTAGATTTACTGGATCTAATTCAGGAAGGCACTATTGGGATGCAGCGAGGGGTGGAAAAATTTGACCCGACTAAGGGTTTCAGATTTTCTACTTATGCTTATTGGTGGATTCGCCAAGCCATTACGCGGGCGATCGCCGAAAAAGGCCGCACCATTCGCTTACCAATCCACATTACCGAAAAGCTCAACAAAATTAAAAAGGCTCAGCGCCTACTTGCTCAACAGCTAGGCCGCCCGGCCACGACTGCTGAGTTGGCCTCAGAGTTAGGTTTGACTCCCAAACAGATTCGGGAATATCTCGAACGATCGCGCCTGCCACTTTCCCTTGACTTGCGCGTGGGAGATAATCAAGATACAGAGTTGGGCGATTTGTTGGAAGATACCGGTACTTCCCCAGAAGATTTTGCCCTGCAATCTTCCTTGCGGACGGATTTGGATCATATGATGGCGGAATTGACTCCCCAACAGCGGGAAGTGCTGGCCTTGCGGTTTGGTTTAGAAGATGGGCAAACTTTAACCTTGGCAAAAATAGGCGATCGACTCAACATTAGCCGGGAAAGAGTGCGACAAATAGAACGGGAAGCTTTGACTAAACTCCGCAAACGCAAACAAGACATAAACGACTATCTAGCCAGCTAGGTAGATTGGGGATTGGGCGATCGGGTTTTTCCTTCGCCATCCCCAATCTAAAATCGTAAAAACCGCCGCCTTGAATTCGGTTGTGACTACTTTGTTTCCCTCGCCGTCCTGCTACATTAGTAAGTAGTTAGTAAATAAAGATCGTCAGCTATCGGATATCAGGTTATTCAAATTAACCTCCCCCACGTCTAAAATCAAAAGCTGTCTCTGAAACGGAGGTACTCGTGAGCAACTCATCTAATAATAAATCCCCAGAGTTTTTTGAAGAAGACGGAGAAAATACCAATTTATTGTGGCAATACGTGCAATCAATGGCTCCTGACACCGTTTCTCATTTGTCTAAACCTACTTCTCACGAAGTTTTTCAGGTAATGGAGCGAAATATTGTCGGACTTTTGGGAAACTTGCCGTCAGAACATTTTGGCGTGACTGTTTCTACCAGTCGCGAGCATCTAGGCAGATTGCTGGCTTCGGCGATGATTAGCGGTTATTTTCTGAGGAATGCTGAACAGCGAATGACTTTTGAAAAGTCCCTAGAAGCCAGTGAAAGACATGGCTCGGATGATTAGTAGATGCTTAACATTTAAATAGTGCAACTGTCAAGCCCTCCCTCGCAAGATGGGGGGCTATTGTTAGTTGTTACTGGTTATTGGTTAGTTGTTAGTTGTTTTACTGGTTATATGTCTCTTTATCCTTTGCCTCACAAAGTTATCGGCGTAGCTGTCATCTGGAACGAACAAGGACTAATTTTGATTGACAAGCGGCGTCAACACGGACTGCACGGGGGTTTCTGGGAGTTTCCTGGGGGAAAAATAGAGGCTGGGGAAACGATCGAAGATTGTATTAAACGGGAAATTATGGAAGAGTTGGGGATTGTCATCGAAGTTGGCGATTGGTTGATTGCGATCGAACATGACTACAGTAAGTTCACTGTTACCCTCAACGTACATCACTGTCGCCATGTCAGCGGGGAACCGCAAACCATCGAATGCGATGAAATTCGCTGGGTGACACTGGACGAAATTGACCAATTTACCTTTCCAGAAGCAAACATACAGATTATTGCTGCTTTGCGCAAACATTAAACTGACCAATTACCAATTACCAATTACCAATTACCAATGACTAATTTTTATTTTTGAATGGGCAAAGTAAAGTGAAAACAACTACCTCGATCGGGTACGGAGTCTACCCAAATTTGACCGTAGTGGGCGCGGATGATGCGCTGGCACAGGGAAAGTCCAATGCCGTAACCGTCTTTTGATTTGTCTCGCTGCAAGCGGAAGCTGTCTTCAAAAATGCTTTCGTAATTTTCTTCGGGAATTCCCGGTCCGCTGTTGCCAATGCTGACTTGAACTTTGTAAGCAGTGCGGTGCAGCATGGAAATACTCACAGTTCCTCCATCTGGGGTATACTTGCTGGCGTTGTCGAGTAGATTGGCAATCACTTGTTTGATGCGATCGGGATCGGCATAAACCAAGGGCAAATCTGCGGGAATATCTGTTTCTAACTCCAAGCTTTTAGCCTGAAATTTGTCTTGAAACTGAAGGAGTACATCTTGACAAATCGCCCCCAGTTCGATTTTTTTGGGTTCAATGTGCAATTGGGCATTTGTACCCCGCGCTGCTTGCAGGATATCTGTGATCATGCGATCGACAATCCGAATTTGCCGCCGAGCTTGTTTCATCAAATGAGTCGCCAGAGTCGGTGACAAACGCGGTGTTTCCCCATCTTTCACCTTCTGATTTGACTCCAAAGTTTCCAAAGCTAAAGATGCCGCCGTCAAGGGATTGCGGAGGTCGTGAGCTAGCATGGCAATAATCCGGTCTTTCAACTGTAATTGCTGTTGCAGGTGTTCTTTTTCCTGTTTTAGCCGAAAAACTTCATCGGAAAGTTGCACCAGTTCAACGGCGCAAGCAACCGAATAAATGGGTTTTACCTCTGGCAGGGTTTGAGAAAGAGTGAGCGCAGACTTCTGGGTTGCACATTCTTCTACCGACAACTGCCAACGGGGCCACCAGTGTTCCAATTGGGCGCTCAAATCGCTGCCCGCGAGGGTTTGTCGCGGATCGGGATGAATTTTGAGCAGGGAGGGAGTGGCTAGGAGTTTAAAGTGTTCGGCTAAATCGGGCTGTTCCCCTACATCGATGATTTGAAGTTCAAAGTCCCACTCTGCCTTCAAATCCTTTAGGGATTTGCGGATGTGTCTGGTCTGTTCCCTGGAAGAGGGACGCTTGTCTACGAACAGCAGAAGCTGTAGAACCGATTCGGAAGTCGCGGGCTGTTCAGGTGAACAGTCGGTGTCGTCACTATCGGTCAGATTTACGTTATTCAATTTGTCGATCGGGTGAAAATAATTGACCATTGCCGAGCCGAGTTATTTCACTTTTACTTTAATTTAATATCTTCTTCACATTTATGCTATTCTCCCGATAATTTGATGAGGGCGGACGGATGATATTTTTGAGCGGCCATAAAAATTCGTCGCTGAATGCGGTGATGAAGGTGGCGGCGGTTTTTTTTGTGCTGTGCCTATTGCTGACGCTGCACCGCTACTACAGCTTTTACGCTACTTACGACCAAGGCATTTTTAATCAACTTTTTTGGAATGGTACTCATGGCCACTTCTTTGAGAGTTCTCTCTCTTCGGCTTTGTCCACTAATGTGGTTCACCAAAACCAGCTCCCAGAAGTATCTTACCGTCGGTTGGGGCAGCATTTTACTCCGGCGCTGATGCTGTGGCTGCCAATTTACTCGCTGTTTCCCTCGCCTGTGACTTTGACGGTGTTGCAGGTGACTTTGATTACGGCGGCTGGTTTAGTGCTCTACCCTCTTGCAAGGCACTATCTAGAGCCGCGGCTGTCGGCTGCAATTGTGGTCAGCTACTATGGCGCTAATGCGGTAATTGGCCCGACTTTGGGCAATTTTCACGATGTTTGCCAAATTCCGCTTTATGTTTTTAGCTTGCTGCTGGCGATGGAGAAGCGCACTTGGCCGCTGTTTGGGATTCTCGCAACTTTAATTTTGGCTGTGCGGGAAGATGGGGGAGTCGTTTTATTTGGGGTGGGAGTTTACTTGATTTTGAGTCGGCGCTATCCTCAGACTGGCTGGGCTGTGTGCATTCTCAGTTTTGGTTATATGCTAGTTCTGACCAATCTGATTATGCCTTTATTTTCGGCTGATATATCCCAGCGGTTTATGATCGAGCGCTTCGGCCAATATGCTGATGGAGATGAGGCTTCGACTCTCGAAATTCTTTGGGGAATGGTGAGCAATCCTGGGCGGTTGGTTGAACAATTATTTACGCCGTTTTTTGGTAAGATGAAATACCTGCTTGGCCAGTGGTTGCCATTAGCTTTGGTTCCTGCTGTAGCGCCTGCGTCTTGGACGATCGCTGGATTCCCTCTGCTGAAGCTATTTTTAGCGAAAGGAGAGTCGGTGCTGGCGATTAATATTCGGTATGCGATGACTGTGGTTCCAGGACTTTTTTATGGGGCGATCCTATGGTGGGCAGATCGCCAAAAGGAAGAAGATAAAATTAGGAGGGGAGAACAAACAATCTTGCGTTTTCCTTCTGCGATGTTTCCTTTCCCTTCCTCGGCAAAATTTCGCCGATTTTGGACGTTTTGTATCTGCTTGTCGCTATTTTTTACCTTCACATCTAACCCGAATCGCACTTTTTCGTTCATTTTGCCAGATGCGATCGAACCTTGGGTTCAGGTTCCTCTGATCAGACAATGGGAGCACGTACTTCAGGTGCGGCCTCTGTTGGCTCAAATTCCTGCGGATGCTAGCGTGGCTGCAACTAACACGATTGTGCCAATTTTGTCAAGCCGCCGGGAAATTCTCAGGTTTCCGATGTTGGAATTGCGTAATGATGCCAGGGAGACGGTGAAGATGGAATATGTAATTGCTGATCTGTGGCAGTTGCAGCAGTATCAGGTGGCGTTTCGCGCGGAACGGGGACAGTTGCAGGCGATCGTCCCGCAGATAGATCGAATGTCGAGTTCGGGAGAGTATGGAATTGTTGACTTTCAAGATGGCGCGATTTTGATGCGGAAGGGTGCTGCTTCTAACTCTGCATCGACTGCTGCTTGGGCTAGTTTTCGACACCAATTGGAGCCGATTTTGAAGTAAGCGGGTACGGCGATCGCCCTGGGTACCGTCCCACAAATATTCAGGAAACGGGGTTTGTTCACGCCCGGGCGATCGATCGAGGGCGACCTATTTTTCTGCAACAACCCGGTTTCTGCGCTATTCCTAGTCCTTGTTGTGGCCCAAAATCAGCCCTTGGGTGTAAATTTGCGTCCACTCAAAAATTCAGGTTTTTTATTATACAATAAAGTGGTCAATCGTAAACATTAAGATATGTAAAAGATTTGGAGGGAAAAAGATGAAAATTTTGGTATTGGCATGGGAGTTTCCTCCCAGAATAGTGGGGGGTATCGCCCGCCACGTATCGGAACTGTATCCAGAATTGGTGAAGCTGGGCCACGAAATTCACTTAATTACAGTAGAGTTCGGTCATGCGCCGATGTACGAAGTGGTGGAAGGAATACAGGTACATCGGGTGGTGGTGAGGCACGCCCGGGACTTTTTCCAGTGGGTGGCAAACCTCAACAGCAGTATGGGTCATCACGGTGGCAAACTAATACTGGAGGAAGGGCCGTTTGATATGATCCACGCTCATGATTGGTTGGTAGGAGATGCTGCGATCGCCCTCAAGCATACTTTTAAAATACCGCTAATTGTCACCATACACGCCACCGAATACGGGCGCTATAACGGCCTTCACAATGACGGACAGCGCTACATAAACGGCAAAGAAAACGACCTCGCTTACAACGCTTGGCGGGTGATTGTTTGTAGCGATTATATGCGACGAGAAGCCGAACGGGTATTAGCGACTCCTTGGAACAAAATAGAGGTAATTTACAACGGAATTAGATCTGATAAAAAGCCCCGTCGGCATGAATTTGACGCTATGAATTTCCGTAGACAATTTGCGTGTGACCATGAAAAAATAGTCTATTATGTGGGTAGAATTAGTTATGAAAAGGGTATTTCTGTATTCCTGAATGCGGCACCTAAAGTAATTTGGGAAATGGGGGGAAACACCAAAATTGTAATTGTTGGTGGCGGCAATACAGACCATCTCAAACATCTAGCTTGGAATTTAGGAATTTGGAACAAGTGTTATTTTACGGGTTTCATGTTTGAGGAGCATCTCGACAAATTCCAGACTGTCGCTGACTGTGCTGTTTTTCCCAGTCTTTACGAACCTTTTGGGATTGTAGCATTAGAAAGTTTTGCTGCAAGGGTACCTGTAGT
>Ga0316607_1000143_pt1 | contig 29277 bp, 25 predicted proteins | sample MIS2016062E_MG_FD_207674 | JGI IMG/M metagenome (GOLD analysis project Ga0316607, IMG submission 207674) | Microbial mat bacterial communities from Middle Island sinkhole, Lake Huron, Michigan, United States - MIS.2016.062E | ecosystem: Environmental > Aquatic > Freshwater > Lake > Sediment...
AGGGCTGGGAATGCTGTGCAGTAATGTTTCAGTTGGGCGATCGAATAAACTGGTTGTTGTTTGCCAAGCTGGGTCTATATAGGGCAGATCGCGGTGGAAAATTTCTCCTTCAGGGCGAGCATTTCCAACATTTGAAATTGATTAGCTACGCAGGAGTGATCAATAAAACGCCAGCCTTCAACAACCTGCATACAACCCCCTATTCAGCCATTAAAAATTCCAATAATTATCAGGAAGAAGGAAGAAGGAATAAGGCATTAGTCAGTGGTTATTTGTTATTTGTTAATCGCTTGGGGCTGCCAATTCCCAATTCCCAATTCCCAATTCCCAATTCCCAATTCCCAATTCCCAATTCCCAATTCCCTACTTTATAACTTGCCAATCCATAATCCGCCACTGTCCATCTTGGCGGATTAATTCGTAGCGCACCCGCAGGTTTTCGTTACGGGAAGTAGTTTGGATCGTGTCCTCGAAGACATCAGCTTTTTCTGTTACTTGGGCTTCTACTTCTGCCCGATCGGGGTTGGTTGGATGAGGGCGAACTTCTTTAACTTCGACGGTGTGTTCGTATTGCTGGTGGGCGTTGTTTCGCTGTTGAGCTTCTGCCATCAATTGCCAGCGAGATAGAGCCGGTTCTGTCAGCACTTGCTTTAATGCATCGACAGCGTGGTTGGGGCCCAAGGCTGCTGCTTTGGCGGCCAGCCAGCTTTCAATTATTTGCCCGCCTGCTTCCTCTGTGATTGGGCCAGAAGCTGGGGCTGGGGCGCTCGGCTCTGGGGGAGTGGCTGCGGGTGCGGGGATTTCTGTGGGTGGGGATCCCTGGCCGGTTTGGGTTTGCTCTCGCGGGGATGGGCTGGATGGGCCTGACACGGCTTGTAGGGCGTTGGCTAAAAGACTGAGGATCCACCACAGGATTAAGAAGCCCAGAACACCTGCGACTACGAACAGAGCCAGCCTATGGCGAGGCATGGACTTGAGTTTGGTGGAAATTTGTGTTCTGGCTGTGCGGGCCCGATCGACCAGAGCACCCGTTGAAAGAGCGCCTGTCGTCCAGCGGCGGGCTGAATTTGGGCGTCTGCGCTCTTTTGATGTCGTTGGCGACGGGCGCGCCCGATCGGCTGCTGTGGAGCTCTTGGTGGCTGTGGGGGGGAGGTGCGTGGCAGCCTTCCCCTCGTATTTAGGGCTTTGTCCAGGTGGGGTTCCGGTGCCTGATACCGGGGTCAAGGTGACAGTACCAGCTCGTGGCGAAGCTGTGGCGGCGGGTTGGAGTGTGCCGCTCGATTGCTGTCGCGGTTGGGGCTTGCGGTCACGGGGCTGCACGACTACCCACTCGTTGGCGGTTTCTCCGTCTGAGGGCAATGCTTCTAAATAGGCTTGTACTTTAGGGTCGGCAAAGTAATCTTTTAAGGAGACGGATTGGTTTGTCAGGTCACGGAAGTGGGGAAACACTTCTTCTTGTAGCCAGTGTTCGGTGTACAAGCACAGCCCGGGCAACAAATCGGGAGAATCTTGGGAATTTTCGCGAATGAAGGCGAGGGGTTCTTTTTCGGAACTGAGTTCGAGGGCTCTGCTGGCTTCTTCTGTCTGGCCGAGCAGCAGGGAGCACACGGCTTTTTCGAGGTGAACGTCTTGGCGGCGGCCCAACTGCATCAACATCAGCTTGGCGCGGCGGATCATGGAGGGCTGTCTGGCTGCAAATCCTTGGGCTAATAGGGTGTAGACCGAGAGGTAGGTGGCGACTGCGGAGGGGCGGCCGGCTTCGGCTTCAAATAGGGTCTGCTGCTCGCTGCTGGTTAGGTGCTTGCGTAGTTGCTGGACGAAGCGCAGGAAGTCTTCTATTCCCAAGCCCGATCGATCGTCCCCTGAGCCGTCTATGCCGCCCCGTTCTTGGAGCATTTCTCGCAAGATTTGCAGTCCACGGCGACGCTGGGCGACTTTTTCTTCGGGGAGGGACAATAACTCTAAAATGTTGTACGGACGGAGTTTGTATATGTCGGCTTGCATTTCTCCCCTCACGCTTGGAAATAGGCTTTCGCGCAGCAGTAGTTCTTGACCTGCTTCTAATGATTTGGTGGCTAAGTCGTATTGACTTTGCTGCCATTGTTCGCGACCGAGTTCTAGGTAGGCTAGGGCTACGGTTAAAACTATGTCGGGCCGCACGAGATCTTTGTCGCCGAAACGACCTTCGGCGATCGCGATGCTGCCGTTGAGATAGGGGCGACCCAGCTTCTGTACGAGTTCGTATTCCCCTAGTTCTTGCAGTATGAGCAGGGCTCCTACGAATTGGTTGTCATTGATTTCTATACTTGGAGTGTGGGGGTCGGGAGTAGTGTCTAAAGCCCTGGATTCTGGCTCCGAGGTTTCTCCTGAGTCTTGCAAAACTGTGCCCGTACCTGAGTCAAGGGTTTTTGACCTAGACAGGTGAATAGCTGAAATTCCGGCTTCTGACTCGCGGTCGTAAGTTTTGGCTAAAAAACTGGCATCATAAGCTGGGCGCCCGTCTGAGTCTGACAGAACGGCGCAGGCTTCATCGAGTAGTTGTTTGCGGGCGACGATCGCAACTTCGGAATACTCCCTGCGTGGAAGCTGTAAAGTGCGATCGCGATGAGCTTGCTGCAACTGTTCGGCAGTAGCTTGAATCGGTAGACCTAAAATCCGGTAATAATCTAGTGGAATTAACACTGTCCACTTCCCCAAAGCGCTAGCAACTGAATTAGCCTATCTTAGGTGATGCTCTCACATCAAATCTCAAAAATATGATTTTGATGTGAGTTTCTGAGTCCTGTGAAGGATACCCTTGAACTTCCTTGGCTGGTACTCCGACTGTTTCCCTTTACGGCGTTTGAGAGTGAGGTTCGCATCCTGCACCACTTTGAACACGATCGATCTTAAGTTTTAGGCACAACCGCAGCGGGTCAATCTGGGAGTTGGCTGTCCGGGTGTTGGCATTTTGCCCCCCAAAGTTCATTTTAACAATGAACCATCGGCTGCTGGGAAAATGTGCGAGTATTTTCTGCTGCGCTTGTGTCCCGTCTCGGTTTACATTGATTTGAGTGAGTATGAGAAGATGTCACCTGTTTAGGAAGCCGATCGGGTATTAATTATTTATGGTTCAGGAACGGACTTTGCCAGTTTTTGACGCGACAAGCGTAAGTATTTCCCGCGATGAAGGTTTGATGCTCTACGAAGATATGGTTTTGGGGCGCTTTTTTGAGGACAAGTGCGCCGAGATGTATTACCGGGGCAAGATGTTTGGTTTTGTTCACTTGTACAACGGTCAGGAGGCTGTTTCTACTGGGGTGATTCGATCGATGCGCCGGGATGACACGGACTATGTTAGCAGCACCTATCGCGACCACGTACACGCTTTGAGCGCGGGTGTGCCGGCGCGGGAGGTGATGGCGGAGTTGTTCGGGAAAGAGACTGGTTGCTCGAAGGGGCGCGGCGGTTCGATGCATATGTTTTCGGCGGAACACCGACTGTTGGGAGGTTATGCTTTTGTGGCTGAGGGGATTCCTGTGGCGACGGGGGCGGCTTTTCAATCTAAGTATCGGCGCGAGGCTTTGGGAGATGAGGGCTCCGATGGTGTGACTGCTTGTTTTTTTGGCGATGGTGCTGCGAATAACGGTCAGTTTTTTGAGTGTTTGAATATGGCGGCTTTGTGGAAGTTGCCGATTCTTTATGTGGTGGAAAACAACAAATGGGCGATCGGGATGGCCCACGAGCGAGCTACTTCTGACCCGTTGATTTACAAGAAGGCTCATGCTTTTGGCATGGCTGGTTTTGAGGTTGATGGGATGGATGTTTTGGCGGTGCGGGAAGTAGCGAAAGAAGCTGTTGCTCGCGCGCGCGCTGGGGAAGGGCCGACTTTGATTGAGGCTTTGACTTATCGTTTTCGCGGGCATTCTTTGGCCGATCCTGACGAATTGCGTTCTAAGGAAGAGAAGGAGTATTGGTTCCCTCGCGATCCGATTAAGAAGTTGGCTGCTGATTTGATCTATCGCAATTTGGCGACTGCTGAAGAATTAAAGGCGATCGATCAAAAGATTGAAGCGGTAATAGATGATGCGGTGGATTTTGCTGAGAAAAGCGCCGAGCCTGATCCTAGTGAATTGTATCGGTTTATCTATGCTGAAGATGAGTAATCTTTAGAGATATTCAGTCCGGTCGGCACCCAGGGTCAAAAACCCGGTTTCTGCGTCAATATCTCTCGGTTCGATCGACAATCTTTCAGAGAAACCGGGTTTTTTTGGCCTTAGTGCACTGCACAGCTTGTAGGGTGCGCAGTGCGCACCTTACTGGCCTTAGCGCACTGCACAGCTTGTAGGGTGCGCAGTGCGCACCTTACTGGCCTTAGCGCACTGCACAGCTTGTAGGGTGCGCAGTGCGCACCTTACTGGCCTTAGCGCACTGCACAGCTTGTAGGGTGCGCAGTGCGCACCTTACTGGCCTTAGCGCACTGCACAGCTTGTAGGCCTTAGCGCACTGCACAGCTTGTAGGGTGCGCACTGCGCACCTTACTACTATAGATTAAAGCTAGAATCAAAGGTAGACTTTCTAGACGAAAAGAGGCGATATGATAAATCTCGATCGCGATCGAATTCAAGTCAGCAAAAATAAAGTTGCAGTTCGAGTCAAAGTCAAGCTAACAAATGCAATTGATGAAGAGTTAGTCAAGAGAGGATTGCTAAATCCAAATCTGTTGCGCGTGTACGAAGCAGAAGCACTGATAGATACTGGCGCAGTACGCACCGCAATTCCTGTAGAAGTTTGCGAACACCTCGGCTTAAGAATTCGGAGTCAGGAAATAGCAAAATATGCCGATCGCTCATCACGTTACCGCCACCAGTAATTTGTTTGACAAAAGCTTGGCGCTGTGAAACATCTGCCCAAGGATAGATGTGCATTTGAAAGTTGTCTGGCAATTCTTCATCTTGCAAGCGTTGATCGGCGATTTCATCTGTCAGTACAACAGCGTTTTCGGCAGTAATTAAAAGTTCTGCAACTCCGGTTTCTGCGGTGAGCAATACTGTATTGGAACCGCCGGCTGTGGCCCAGGAAAACCAGTCATTGCCTCGCAATCGAAGGGCGATCGCTCCTGTTTCGGTTAAGGTTTTGCGGATGAATTCGAGTTTTAGATCGACTTCTTTGTTGAATGAGTTTATCATATATGAAAGAAGGAAGTTCGGCAGCGGATTGTGTAACGGATGTAACGGATGTAATATCATGTCTGGTCGATTAACCGCAATCTTGTAGGGGCGGGTTTACCAACAATAATTGCCTAAAAATGCTCGTCTCCTAAACCCGCCCCCACTCCACGGTAAATCTCTAAAATCTAAAATCTAAAATCTAAAATCTAAAATAGATTGACTGATACGGCTTGCAATTCTTGGGCTTTTTCTTCGGGTAATGCGTCGTTGGCAAACATTCCGGCGGCTAATTCGGTTCCTGCTAGGTATTTTAGCCGATCGCGCGATCGATAGGGCGGATAAAATTCGGCGTGCAGGTGCGCTTCTGGATGGGGTTTTCCGTCTGTGGGCGCTTGAAACCAAGTCATCAAATAAGGGAATGGGCGGTGCCACAAACCGTCATATTTGAGGGCGACGGTTTTTAAGGCTTTGGCGAGTGATTGACGCTGTTTTTCGGTAAGATCGATAAATGTAGCAGCGGGAGTTATGGGCGCAATCCAAACTTCGTAAGGGTAGCGGGCGCAGGCGGGCACAAAGGCGATCGCCTCAGAGTCTAAATAAAGAATTCGCTGTTTGTCAGCAATCTCTTTTTGAATCAAATCTTGCAGCAAACCACTACTGTTTTTTTGATAGTAAACTGACTGACATTCTAACATCTGCGCCGGCACCGGTGGCACGAAGGGATAAGCGTAAATTTGACCGTGGGGATGGTGCAAAGTTACTCCTACTTCTACGCCGCGATTTTCAAAAGGCAAGACGTATTGAATTTCGGGATTACTGCCGATAACTGAAGTGCGATCTGCCCATACTTCTAACAGCAATTCTAAGTGATTTAACTCCAAAGAACCCAAGGAAGCCAGCGGATTTTGAGTAAAAACTACGACTTCGCAAATGCCCTTAGCGGGCAAAGTTTCGACAATATTTGGAGGTGCATTATTTGCCTGCAAAGTCATCGAGGGAAAGCGGTTGTCAAACACTGCGACATCGTAATCTCCCGGCGGCAATTCTGTAGGAAATTTGGGGTTAATTGTAGCAGCCAGCGGGTTGTATTCTGGCGGCGGCATGAAAGTTCTTCCCTGACGGTGGCTGGCATAAGCCACCCATTCCCCTCGCAAAGGATGCCAGCGAAAGTGCGGGTTTGCTTGTACGGGTTCATTACTAGGACTTACGGCGACGATTCCTTCAGGAATTGGGTAGCGGCTGTAGAGTGTCAGTGGGCGGCCATCTGGTTTTAGCAATGTTTTGACGTGCATTTTTTGTTGGGGCGATCGCTTTTAATAGATGTTAGGAGTATAGCTTAGTGCTTGGAGAATTCGCGCCTATCTAAAGTCGCAAATTATGTTAAAAAGTTTAGTTAGGAGTAACAACTTAAGACTGAAACCATTTCTCAATCAGGGTTGTAGCTGATTCTCGATCCCCCCTAGCCCCCCTTAAAAAGGGGGGGACCGGAAGCACTCAAAGTCCCCCTTCTTAAGGGGGATTTAGGGGGATCGAGACTTCGATATTGTTCACTTGCCAATTCCCTAAATTAGCTGATCCATTCCATTGCATTTTCGTTAGTTTGAACCATTACCATTGATATCGAAGCTTTTTATAATGGGAATTTCTGAATTTGAGGAGGCTACTATTCGCAGATTGATATCAACTATGATTTGATTTTTATCTAGAATTATATTTGCTTTTTTTATGAAAAATTTTATGGGTAAACAATCGCCAGATTCAGGTTCGGGAGACGACAGAGTTTTATATCCTGCGTCCTCCAGCCATTCACAAATTTTCCTCCAGTTTTCTACCTTTTCATCAGCTTTGCCCACAAGACTTTTTACATAGTGGTATAAGGTGTTACAAAAGTCTACGGCAATCCCCTTGGGGTTTTTACTGAGCGTTTCGGCAATTTCGGTGGGACTGTGGCCGCAGAGTAGACCCCGTAGATGTTGTTTCTCTGTGGGCGTGAGACGCTTGCCTTTGGCGGATGCGAGGTCTGTGTAGAGGGTTTCTAAGTCCCAGTCGCGGGCTGCTTCGGGGAAGCGATCGTTAGAGGATGCCATTGGAGGAGATAGGTTTTTGGATTTTTCCTAATCAAAGTCTAACACAATTTCTAATGCTTATTAGTTTCTTTTTTAAGCTTGGTTAGGTTAGTATCAGGGAAAGCAGGATCGTGATTAATCTTACACCTGGAATCCCGGAAAGGCTCACTTCTTGCGGGGTGGGGTTTTCTGCTCGACAGAGTTATCAACACAAACTCCTCATAATTAGGTATTTACCCGTAAATGTTTAACCACGAATACAAAAAAGAGGCACAAGATAGACTGCGCCGTGCAGTAGAAAAGTACCAAAGAGATTGTGAGTATTTACAAAATGCCGCTGGAAGTCTTTATCAAACGCGAGTCAATCGTGGGGTTGAGATTATCCAACTATGCGAAAATTACATTAACACGTTGGCCAACTCGCCAAAAGAATTTAGCAAAGTTGTTACAAAACTGAAGTTTCAGCTCAAGGAAATTACTGGCAAAGATTGGGATCTAATTTATTCGGCTCATAACAGCAATGTAGCAGCAGCAGGTGGTGCAGGAGTCATGGCTGGAGCAGGAGTTGCCTGTTTTGGGCCTGCAGCAGCAATGGCAATTGCCACAACTTTTGGAACAGCCTCAACAGGTACTGCGATTGCTTCTCTTTCCGGTGCAGCCGCCGTTAATGCTGCTTTAGCCTGGTTAGGAGGTGGCGCTCTTACTGTGGGTGGTGGCGGTATGGTGGCTGGAAATGCACTGCTGGCACTCGCGGGACCGATTGGCTGGGGGATTGGTGGTGTAGCTTTGGCTGGTAGTGCTTTGTGGAAAAGTAGCGAGAATGAGAAAATTGGTGACGAAGCCAACGACCGCGCTCTTGAAATTGAAGGTGACACAGCTAAAGTCAACATAACCAAGAAAGAAGTCAATCTTCTGGAGGGGGAAACTGTCAAACTAGCTAACTTGATTCAAAGTGAACTGCAATACTTCAAGCAGAATGCACCTTTGAATTACCTGAATTTTAGCCAAGCTCTCAAACAAAGGCTGGGGACTTTAATCAATTCCATTACTTCCCTGAGCGAGTCTATTAAAAAGACCGTAGACCTGAAAATGTAATTATAATTTGGAGTGCAGCATTAGGCTCTAGCAATTAGGGAGTAATGCTGCAATTTTTTAAACATGGAAAACAGAGAAGATAGACATCTGACAACTCAATTCGTTGCTGCAATAGTAGCCGAGGAAAATCTGCGCCATGCAGAACAGCTTGCAACGGAACTCAGTAAACAAGACCGAGCATTTTTTGCAGCGGTCGGGGAGATTGATAAAGTTCGTGATTTTGTAGGTAGCCCCGAAAACATTCTGGGAAACGCAAGCACAAAACATGGTGAAATTGCGGAACAAGTGGAAGTTGGTATTCGCAATGCAAAATCTCTTTTGAACTCCTCTGAAACTCGCGCTACTTTTGAGGGAGTGGGTAGAACAGCACCGGAAGATTATTTAATTGATGGTATTAAAGTACAGTCTAAATTTGTTAATGGACTTGGAAATAATTTAGACCACGTTCTCGACCACATGAAGAAATACGAAAACTTTGGCAGAGATGGGTCATATTACCATATCCCTAAAAACCAATATGAAGTTATTGATAAAATATTGAAAGGGCAACAAGTCGATGGAATAACAAGTCGTACTGCTCAAAAAATACAAGAAAAAGCTCAAGAAATAGAGCAGATGTCTGGTCGTCCTTTCAGTCAGACTGTTCAAGCTGGCTCGTCTAACTATGAAGATGTGCAAATAGGCAAAGTTGACGATACGCTAGACCGCAAAGAGCATGAATTAAAGCAAGAAAACAAACAAATTAAGGATGGGATACGCAACGACGCTCAACCTACTCTGGCTGATTTTGGTCACGTTGCTGTTAAAGGCGCGGTTATTGGGGGTAGTATTCGATTTGCTACTAAGCTTTACGCCAAGTATAAGCAAGGTAAAAACGTTTTTAAGGGCGAACTAACCCTCGAAGATTGGCAAGAAATTGGACTTGATACCGCAAAAGGAGCTGCGCTTAGTGGTATATCGGCAACGGCTATTTATCGGTTAACTAATTTTGCCCAAATGTCTGCACCTTTAGCTGGTGCTTTTGTTAGTGCTGGTATGGAAATTGCTAGCTTGGTCGGCAGTTTGAATCGAAGGGAAATTACTCGCGAGCAATTCGTTGAATTAAGTTTATTTGCTTGTGCTGATTCAGCCATTGTTGCTGCTGGAGCTACTATCGGACAAGCTTTGATTCCGATTCCTGTTGTTGGCGCAGTCATTGGTGCGATCGCAGGTCGAATTGTGACTGGTTTCTGCAAGCAGTTATTGGGACAAGATACTCATATTGCTCGACAAGTGGAACAATATTATCAACAGTCCCTCGCTAAAATTGACCGCGCTTATAAGGCAGCCGTTGCTAATCTTGTTGCTACCTATGAACGATTAGGTAACTTAGCGGAAGCAGCTTTTGACTCTAACTTAAACCTTGAATTGAGATTGCAAGCTAGTATCGAATTAGCTGAAGCTTATGGCGTTCCTGATTCCAAGATTATTCACAATGTAGATGAGCTTGACTCTTTTATGCTGAGTTGATCGAACAAAATATTAGGAAATCATCGGGAATTTTTAACGCAGATTTAGTATAAGGTGCGCCGAAGCGCACCCTACAGAATTAGATCGCAGCTATCAATTCTTCAACTTCAACAGCGGTTCAATTTGCTGCCTTTGAAACTGCAATTCATCCGCCAAAGGCTGGTAAATTTCTCGATCGCCCAATTCATTGCAATAATCCCAAAGACCATTGTAGCAGTGGCGATCGCAGTAGGAATACTGGTTAAGCGATGCGATCGAAATGTAATCAGAATCGTTCATGATTGTAAGGGTTTGTAAGAGATTAGTAATTGAGAATTAGCAACAGGCAAGATGCCTGTTCCACAAGAGTTTAGTGTTATTGTGGGGTGGGCATCTTGCCCGCCCTGGAAATCCGGCATCTTGCCCGCCCTCAAAATCCGTTCCACAAGAGTTTAGTGTTATTGTGGGGTGGGCATCTTGCCCGCCCTGGAAATCCGGCATCTTGCCCGCCCTCAAAATCCGTTTAACTCTTATTAACAACAATCCGCCGAGTCATTCCCATCCCCATCGGAGTTTTCCTCCCAACCCCGCAGTAAAGAGCAAAATCAGCCAAAGCATTAATTTGCTTAATCACTAAAGGCTCCGCATCTCCCAAAATCCGATAACTAACCTCCCCAACCATCCCAACAAAATTGGTTTCATAGTTAGTCAATTTTTCTGTCTTGATATTGACAAAAGTCGAAAACAGTGCATCGAAGGAAAGATCGGGAATTGCGATCGGGCTGTACTTATTCCACCGACTGAGGAGACTATTAAAAACGCATTCTCTAGTAGGAATCACCGAATCGAATTTACCCTGCCTAAAAGTAGTAGGAGTCGCAAAACTAAAAGCAATTAAGCGATTAGTTTCCGAAGCTTGCTGGTACAATTGAGAGTAAGTACAAGCATTAGCCCAAGGTTGATTTAATTGAGCAGTGCCGAAGATATTCGTAATCAGCAAATCCGCCGGGCCAAGGTGCCACGGATCATCGGGATTAAGATTGAGCCAAAGGTGAGTTAATTGGCTGAATAGACTGTCATCTAGGAGAGTAATTCGCCACCAGCAGAGGGTATGTTCTGGAATTGGTTCTGTGTGTTCCCATTGGAGGGAATGATGTTTTTTGAAAGGGCATTTTTGGGTTTGCAAAGGGCTGAGAGTGAAGCATTTTTGGGCGGTGGCTTCGTGGAGGTAGTCGCCGAGTTTTTTGTCTGCGGAGCTCACGAGGGTGAGGAATAGGGCGTGCAGGTGTCTTCCTGTTAGGTATCCGGGGGGAATTGGGGCCTGGGGAAGGAGGTTTAGGACTAGGCTGTGGGGCATATTGGTTGCCGAGAATATGTTAGTTAGAGGGTGCGTTTTAACGCACCCTGTACTCAGTTAATCAGCCTTAAAGCGATATTGCATACAGGCTGGAATTTTGAGTTTGTCAAACTCGTAATATTGCCCGTTAATTTTGACATTTTGAATCAAACTAACTGGGGGCATATTAACCACATCGTAGCTAATCACTTGATGGGAAAACATCACATCTAAAGGATTGAGTAGATAAGGAAAAATCAAGTCAGCTTCAGAAGTTGAGCGTTTCACTTCCTTCTGTTCTACAATTTCGACTGCTGCTTTGCTCATCCACTTTCCCAAACGAATCCATTTAGCCAGTTTTAGGGGCTTTTCTGAGATGATGAAAAACTCGAATTTGCTTTCCGGTGCAATCTCTTTAGTTCTACCAAAACTGGGAATATTTTTCTGGGTTTTTTCCATTTCAACGTGATAGTTGTTGTTGGCATATTTCCAAGTATTGAGAGTAGAGGAATGGGATAGTGCTCTTGCTGGTGTGACATAAATACCCTGTTGGTTGAGTGGCGTTAAATGCTGCTCGTATTTAGGGATTTGTTCTGGACAGAAATAGCGATAGGAATGTTCTTCAGAAACGGTGGTAGAATAGATTTCGCTATCCACCAAACCGAGGGCGTAACAAAGTGCGTAATTGTGAATTACTGGCTCTGTTTCATAGAGTCTCCCTATCTCGCGAGTTGCAAAATAAAGGCTATCGTGCAACTCGATTTGGCAACGATGAATAATTGCCATTGCTGTCATCCTCCCTTAGCAGCTTTTTCTGATTTAGCTTTATCAGCTTCAGATTTCTGCTTAATATGTTTTTTATTGTAGGCTTTAGCTTCCGTGTCAGCCTGCTGTAAAATTCCTTTGATTCCCTCTTCACTACCTGTCAGAGATTTGACCTCATTTAACAAAGCAGTAAACTTAGCGCCCACAAAATCTGTATGCACAATAAATTCCTCAGACATTAATGATTGGATAGCACTACTAGCCGCAACAATCACATCATTTTCATTGAGTGGATCGCGGGAATTGAGTTTATTTTCAGCTTGCAATTGGTCGTAAATTGCTTGTGTCCAGCGGAGGTTACTGGTAATTTCACCATCAGCAAATACCACCCCAATCAACTCATTTCTGACTCGTCCTGTGCGGGTAGTTTGAGCGCCATAATGCCGCGTTCTGAGAAGGTTGTTAAAGACATATAAGAAACCCGCCTCTGTGGGATCTTTTAATGTCACAATGCTAGGAAAGAAAACCTGGGGTTTAATGTGATCTTGCTGATTAATGCGGCTGGTGACTTCGCCTGCTTTGGAACCTGCTTCACCTTTGGATGCCATTGTGCCATTCTCAAAGGGAGCATTGAGGGTAAAAGTCTCGTGAGATTCGTCAAAAGCGGTAATTGAAAATGCTGTATCAACTACGACTTTTGACTTCTCTGAGCCGGAGTCACCGATCGCAAATCCGTAGATAATGCAATCAGGGTTATTCATGGCAAACTTGACATTATATTCGCAGTCTTCAGCAGTCATTAAGCCATAGTTTCGTAGCAATTCGCGACCGACTAATCGCTCTGGTGTAGATTGCTTGCGTTTAAACATGGTGAGGCGGCTAATCGGCTTTTCGTCTTTAATCCCGGCCCGAACTCGCGCTTTATTCAGTTCTCCATCTGTCTGAAATAGTGGATAAGATTCTGTCACTCGTACAGTCAGCAAGTGAGCATATTTCCCCATTGGTTTGTAAGGGATATTGGCCTGGAAGAATTTAGCATCAAGGGTTTTCAAGAAAGGCATGATTTGTCTCCTAAGTGAAAATGTTAGTAGTGCAAGTTGCGTGTAGCTTGTCAAACAATAGCGTCAGCTTTAATTGTCAGCTTCCTCTTGTGAATCGTCGGGAGATTGGTCATTTTTATCGTGATTATCTTTGTCATTTTTTAAGCGGTAAAGAAATTCGCAAGTGTCGCGGATTAGATTGATTTGACGACCGGCTAAACGAGCGCGATCGCCTGCAAAAGATTTCTCAAACACCTCCTCAACAAAGTAGCGAGCAAACTCTAAAACTTTCTGTCTTTCTTCCTCCCGCTTGCTAAAAATCCAGCGTCCTTCCGCAGTAGAAGAATGAACGCGATCCATGAGTTTAGATACTTCAGCAGCAACGGCTAAAACTAAAGATTCACCCTGAAAGCTTGGATCAGCTTCAAGGATAGTTTGAGAGGCAATATCAATCGGTTTCAGAACAGCATTTGCTTTGGGGTTATATCGCTTATTTGCACGGTAAAAATTGCGATATAATTCCGTAAGTTGTTGGGGGTGATTTAAGCTTGATTCAGTTGTCACAGTCAATCGTTCCTCTTCATGATTATAGTGGGCATAGGAGTCAAAGCAAGGGTAAAAATGATAAGCATAAAGCTTAATTTTTTCAATCCTTGCGGTTTCAACTCCTTGTTTACGCACCCACTGATTTAGGTAGCTAAATACATAAAGTGGGCTGGTTTCAAAATCCTTGGCGAGTTCAGTTAATTTTCCCCAGTTGGAGTCATAACCGGACTTCCCTTGTTTTGCATTAACATCAAGATGAATAGCATAAGCAGCAGTTAAAACATTTAAAGGTGCAGGGTATTTTTTGCCGTTTTCCTCCCATCCTTCTAAGATATAGTCAAGACGGAAGCGATCGCGCTTCGTCAACACCCTAAAAGCTTGTGGCGCACTGTCTAAAAAGACGCTTTCCTCAAACTCAGCACCGTCATTAAATGGTGGAATTGGGGACTCGGAAACCACCGTTTTGACATCCAGAATCATTGGAAAGGCAAAGGCTAACCAAGTTGGCATTACCCAAGATTCCGTATCAGTTGAATCTCTGCCAGGGGGAAGTGCCATGAAGTAAAATGTGAGCGGTTGATCTTCGGGATAGGATAGTTTAAAAGTGCGGTCTTTCCCTGGTTCGATGTTTTCATCAATCAAAAAACTATCTACACTTTGGTAGCGATCGCGTCCAAAATCGGCTTGCAAATCCTTGCTGATAAAATGATTGCGAATGCTGGTATCAAAGCGAGTCTGAGCAATGCTACTGTAGGCTTGTTGCAAAAACTTATTAGTCTCAGGTGTAAAGTAATAAGTAGGATAAAAATAGAGATAGCGATATTTACCATCTTCAAATTTTTTGCCCACAGCTTGAGTTTGATTCATTAAAATTTGCCTCAGCATCATTTCAATTCCTGCAATACTAGAAATATTGCGTTTCGCGTTAGAACCTCCCAACATTTGTTTGTTAGTGTAAACTTGAGGGGTGAACAAAACGGCTGATTCCATTTGTTCTGTCACCGTATAAGCTGAATGAGAAATAGAACAGATTAACTGTCTTCCTCTACCCTGTTTTTTAGCGAGTTGGTAGCGTTCCAACTCATCTAAGAATACGTCCGCGGATGCCAGGACAAATGGTGCTTTTCCAGGTAGCATGACAACCCGCGTTACCCACAGCCGCAAATCATCCCAACCGTCGGGCAATTTGTACTGCGAAATAATGGGTTTAATTATTTGGGAAATATGGGCGATCGCCTGTTCGCAAACCTCCCGCACATCTTCAATTCCGGGGTGATGTTCTAGGTATTTGGCAGCTAAATAGTACCATTCGTAAGGAACACCACCTGTATTGCCTTTTAGCTTAAGTTCTTTCAGGCGTTCATTAATCCGTTGAATTTCTCTCAGGGCTGGCAGATAGTCGGACAGGTTCCAAAACTTAGCAATTTCATCGACAATATCTAGATGAGGTAGTGCGGGTAGTTTTTTGTCTTTCTTGCGTGCAGTTTCGATGGTATTAACCTGTTCTCCCCAAATCTTGCGACTCACTAAGTCCCCAAGTTCAGCAATCTGGTCAATCCGAATATCGTCCTCAAAATTGAATTTATAATCAGCAGACAAAACATCCTGACGCTGAAATTTTATCAGATTATCGCTGCGACTTTTGGCGACAGAGTTTTTTCCTATTTTGAGAATGCGTAAAGTAGCATCAACAGCAACTAGCATCAACTCTGACGTATCAAAAAACAGGTTATAATACTCGGCATATTTCATGCCTTTACCATCTCTGCCAAAACCAGTTTGTCGCCGTTGCAATTGTCCGGCGCAGAGTTGTTTAATCTTGCTAACTACCCGTTCGGGCAAGTCTGCAATTGAAATAGCAGGAGCATCCGATCGTGCTAGGTAAATTACACCTGTTGGTAGGTAAAGCAAAGGTTCATAATAGGTGCAAGCGTCGGTATTGAGCGCCGTATGCACTTCCATTAAAGCGTTATTGACGACGTTGGTAAGTACGCCTCTGTTTTCGGCGATGCTGTGATAAGTGAATTTTAATTGCCCGTCGCTGAGGCTGTGGATTAACTCGTTTAGCCTGGTATTTTCTGCATCTTGGGGATGTTTGATAATAGATGCTAGGGAATCTGCTAAACAGGTTAAGTCTGAGAGACTGCGGAGTGTGCGATCGCGCAAAACTGGATTTAACCCAAATTCTGAAAAATTCCAGTTAGTATCCCAACGTCGTTGAGCGTTGTAAGCAAGGCAGAGCAAATCGTCAATGTATTCTCGATAAGCATCTGGATCGTCGGGATTGATGAAGCTATCTAGTCCTAACTGTCGCACTTTTTCATCAATAATTTGACGGTGCTTTTCTAGCGGTAACTTACGACAATCGTTGGGGACATCGGGGAATTTTTCAAAGTCGTGGAGAATAAATCCAGCAATTACTAACCGCCTTTCTTGTTCTCCTACGGAGCGCCGCACGGTGGTATCGAGTTTTTCTAACCGCTGTTCAATTAAATTAGCGGGAAATAATCCATTTAGCAGGTGAGTATTTAGGGACTGATCGGCTGCATTATGCCGTCTCACATTCTCTTTTCCTTGCTTGCGATCGAGTTCGTCAAAAAATTTGCCGCCTTTGGCTGTGACACCAATGGCAACTCGCAGCAGATTTGGCAAGACATATTCTGCGAAGTCTCCCATGACGCGATCGCCTGGATTTTGACTCTGAATGGCTTCTCGCAAGAGTTTGAGGGTTAGTAAGTCGCGGGTTTGAGGTTCGATTGTGCGATCGGAAGTTTGAAAGTTTGACCCTAATTCTTCATCTTGCAACCAGTCATCATCTGGATCATCCGATTGTTCAGAGTTCAAATTAACTGGGATATCAAATAATGAGAGTTGTTGGTATTCTTCATCAGGTTTTTGACGTTTTTTAGCCATTTTATGCCTCTAGGGAGTCTATGTTGATACCGAAAACAGATTATTCATTGCAAATAGCATCTCCATCTTGAGAAAAAGGATTTACTAGACACTCCAATTCAAAAATTTTGTCTGCTCGATCGCGGTTAATGCTTCTGAGATCACCATTTTCAGCCTCAAGAGACTGAATCTTAGTCTGTTGATTGTAGATAATAGTTACAAGTAGTTGACATTTGTGCAAAATTAAGGTATTAAGCCGGAATTGATTCAGGTCTTCTGTTAGAGCGCAAAGCAAATGGCGTAGTTGGTCAGCGTCAAGATTTTGCTGGGACATGGGCAGTTCTCCTCGTGGATCACAACACTGTCAGTGTAACACTCTTAATGAGTATGCGAGAACCATTTCTTTTTCACTACCTCCTACCAACCTCAGCTTTAAATGTGGCAAGAAAGTAATTTTTGACATTTTCACCTTTATCTGCTATACTTAGCGCCTGGGAAAGTAAAACTGCTTGTAAATGTTTAAGCAAATCCAAGCCCCTATTAGGGATTGAAACCTCGCCTACTCCTTTGTTTGATGCTTTCCCAGCATTGACTTCTGTACAATGTAAACTCCCTATTAGGGCTTGATCTTCTAAGCAATCCATACTTCATCCCCCTTGCTCTTGAGCCAGTGGGCCAGCGTGTCTACCAACAGCGCTGACTGCCCAAAGGCGATCGAATAAGGTGCAGTCGCATCGTGGATACTGTACCGATCGCAAATCGGATAAATCTGAAAGTGTACCGGCAATTGCAGGCGCGATCGCACTTCAGCCACCGGATAGCGCAGCACATAACAAACCAATGCTTGCTTCTTCAAACGCTTGTTGATTTCCCCGATCCAATAATTCTCAGGTTGCACAACCTCAATCCCCGTCAACACCTGAACTTTCCAAGCAGCAGCATTTTCCTCTAAATTTCCCGAATAAGTAAATTTCCAATTCAGTCTTTCCTCCCGATAACTACGCAACTTCAAAAAAGCAAGACAATGTTTAAATCGACCTTTGGCAATTGGTTGCCCAAGGCGTTCCGATGTCTCGTTCAACATTCGCATAAATGCAAATTCCGTCATCGGTTCGATTTCCAAGTTGCTCAAAATTCCTGGTAAATCGTAAGTTTTAAATTTGTCTGCCTCATGGGAATCGGTTAAATCGCAGATGCCGCATTGCAGGGGACTAGAACCTCGAAAACTGCTAGCATCTTCAACTATCGGATTTCCTGTCTTATTTCCCGATCGCTCTTGCCACTCTTTACCCCACTGTTTAATATTACCAGCCACTTTCCCCAAGCTAGTTTTAAATACTTTTTGAGCAGCTTCCTGAAAAGCTTTCTGACTTGATGCGTACTGCTGTTTAATTGTCCTGTGCCCTAATTCCCAACAAATTTGAACAGACTGCACCGCACCCCACCGCGAATAATATCCCTCAAAATTGTTGATTTGGCGGTAGTTTTCGCGAATTTGTTGATAGAAAAAAGGACGATCGTAAATTCCACTAGACTCTAAAGTGGCAGTATCGCCTGCAAACAAGCGTTCAACTAAGAAATTAGGGGTGAGTGCTATGGCTGTAAAATTTTTAAACTGAATAAACTCTCCATTGCGATCGCACCCATCGTGTCGCCCCAACCTTCCCAATCTTTGGATAAAGTTGCCCGCATCGGCGGATTCAAAAATCAGCAAATTGATTTTGAAGTCTACCCCGACATCAATGGTGCTAGTACCGAGAACTAAGTCTGATGAGAGCGATCGCTCTTTTTCCGTCTTTCCCGACAAACCAGTATTTTCGCCAACAACTAAACCGTGAGGCGCGAACAATTCCCGAAAAAATGGTGTCAGCCGCTTGACGGCAGCAATTGAATTCAGGATAATCGCTCCTTTACTCCCCGGATTGTTTTTAAAGTGAGTCAGGATGAGATTTGCGCTGTCCTTCAGCCAAGTTTCAGAAGCTTTTGAAGTTGGTTCTAGGGAAATAAAAGTCAGCGTACTTTCCCTCAATATCTGCCGCCAGGAGTCTGTTTTCAACTGTTCGATTTCCGCAGGGCGATCTGGAAACCGATATTTGCCTGCTTTTAAAGGATCGATACTTTGACAGCGAAACCCTGCTGTTTCTAGTCTGCTAATTAATTGCTCGTCTGGAGTTGCTGACAGAAATACAAACTTTTTCCGGCGGTTTGTATGACGAATTAATAACAGGGTGTTGATGACGCTGGCAATCTGAGGAGCCACAAAAACATGAAATTCATCAAATATGAATAGGTTAAAATCTTTGTCGATTCGACCCCACAGTTTATCGGGGCTATCTTCAGAGCTTAAATACGCTCCTCGGTGCAGATGGTGCAAGATATCAGGGTTAGTTAATAAAATCTCTGCTTGACCTGTGCGAGATGCGATCGCGGCTGATTTTCTCAGTTTTTCATGTTCTGCATAGATTTCTAATTCCGAGCCGCTGAGTCGCACAACGCGGGGTTGATGTTCGGGCTGAAATTGTTCGATATAGCGCTTAATTTGAGTCTCCTGATCTCGCGCCAGTTCATTCGTAGGATATAGCGCCACTGCACAACAATTTGTCTGCAATGTTTCTAACAAAGCGGCTAAGCTTTTGCCATCGCTAGTGATAGCTGAGTTGAAAATGACATCAATATTCGGATTGCGAATTGCCTTTAAAGTTTCAAGTTGATGCCAAGAAAGTGTCCAATTTTCCGGTAATTTGACTTCCTTGGGAATTTCCGCAGCGGGACAGGAGTAAACGGATTTGAGGGTAATCTGGTAATCGGACATATGCTGAATCTGTGTCCGTAGAAAGTTGATATTTCCTATATTGACACCGATAATTGAGATGATCAAGCCCGTACAATGAAGAAGTGTCCGTATACTTATGAGTCGCAAAGGTCAATCGATCACCCTGTCGGTTTCTGAACGAGACAAAGCCGAGTTGGAAGCCCTCGCCCAAGAATTCGGGAAGACGTGGGGCGATCGCCCGAACATTTCCAAACTGATAGAAGCGATCGCCCAACATAAACTCCTAATTGCCCCTAACAACGATTGGAAAGACAGCCGATTAAAAGCCCTCAAGCACGCTGTCGATGCCTTAACCGATCTCGGCAAAATTCAAGAAGCCCAAATTATTGCTCAACTGCTGCTCGATCGCAGCGAACTACCAGACCCTATGCGGAGAGAAATAGAGGCATTTTTAAATAAAACCTCTATTCCTTGGCGGTTAGAAATAGAGCGCTATATCAAGCGAAACCAACCCTTTGAACTCACCTACCAAGATGCAGCCGATCGCACTTGGCACTTCCACATCCGCCATGCTCAAATCAACCCCCACGAAGATCGAGAATATCTCGATTGTTGGTGTGAAGAAACAGAAGGAAATTACGATTTGCCAGAACTGAAGCATAATCGGTGCTTCCGTTTGGATCGGATTCCAGAAGCTGCGATCGCACCCATTGACGCAAAATGGTTGCCCAATCTAGCTCAGATCGAGGTAGAAATGCACCTCTTCCGAGGTTTGGCGTTTGCCTACAAAACGAAAACGGGTGAAGATACGTTCAATGAATGGTTAACAGACTCTCCGCAAGTCCGACGAATAGTGAAGAAAGTATCCAATACTTTTTGGTTTTTCCGAGAAATATTGCGGTACGGGGAAGATTGCGTCATTATCTCTCCAGACAGTGTGCGCGATCGCTTCCAACAAAAACTGATCGCCCTCTGCCGCCAGTACAACCTGGAAATCCGCGATTAGCCAAGAAAGAAACCGGGTTTTTTAGCGAATCTGTCGATCGCAGTCAAGTATTCTCGTAAAAAACCCGGTTTCTGACCACAACCAACAGATTAGCCGTCCAACAAAAAGCAGCCCATCACAGGCTGCACATCGAAAAAACCGTTGTTTAGTTGTAGGAGAAAACTTTAAATCGAATTCAAATTGCCGTTGTTTCAAGTCTCTGGGACTCCGGCGAGGCGATCGGCTGCCAACCAATTCGCATCTTGATCTACCGCTAATTCACCTTACGCTGCTGCTGAAAGTTCGTTGACCATTTTCACCCGGCCTTTGATGACTGCCCGCAGCAAGCGGTTGACACAGCCTCTATCTTCGTCATTCAGAGACTCGTCGAAGGTGGCGGCCATCAAGCCGTAGCGATCGGCCAGAGTCAAAACGCCTGTATCGCTGACAGAAGCGATGATTTCAGAGATAGCGCCGGGGAGGAGTTGTACGGGGTTCATGGCAGTGCGGTTGAATTCGATATATACATCATCTCCGTGTTTCCCGAAAAGATCAGTGACATTGATGAGGTGACGAATGTGATTATTTTGGTGAAGGTAAGTGATCCAAATAGCGTAAAGTTGTGACTTGGGTCACGGTGCGATCGCCCGACAGCTCAAAACCACCTGTGCGGGATGCGCCCACACCAGGGGAATCTATAGATTTGGTATGATTTCTAAACCAGTTCAATTTTTACCCCGGTACTAAAAATGCTTGATTTTCTCAATCCCATTTTGGGCCGATCGCCGGATCGCATCAAAGCCAATGTTGAAATCTATACTTGGCAAACCTGTCCGTACTGCATCCGGGCAAAAACTTTGCTGTGGTGGAAAGGCGTAAATTACACGGAATACAAGATTGACGGCGACGAAGCGGCTAGAAATGCAATGGCCGATCGGGCTAATGGACGCCGCAGCGTACCCCAAATTTTCATTAACAACCAACACGTAGGCGGCTGCGATGATATTCACAAACTTGATGCAGAAGGAGAGTTAGATCCGCTGCTAGTTCAAGCCGCCGTTTAAATTAGTTAGGACTTACGCAGTCAACTGTCATGCTGTCATGCTGAGCGAAGCGAAGCATCTCTGAGATGCTTTGCATAAGTCATGTTAGTGTAGTTTGGGTAACGCTTGTGGGCGAAACCCAATCTACGAACTACAAATCTTTGGCAAATTTACCTAGATGATCTTGCCGCCATTTAGCATCTGTACGCCTATTTGTTTGCAATTCTAAGACACGAATCCCGCTATTTGGTAGAAAACTTAATTTTTCTTTTAACTGCTCCCAATCGTCAATTATCTCGTGTTCCACGCCATAAGTTGCACACAACTGAGCAAAGTTGATCTGCTGCGGCGTGGCAAAAAACTCTTCAAATGGCGGGTCAAATTTGGCAACGGGCAACATTTCAAAGATGCCACCGCCGTTGTTATTAATTAAAATAATTGTCAGATGACCGACAAATTTATGTTTAATTAAAAAACCGTTCGTGTCGTGCAAAAGTGCTAAATCCCCTGTTAACATTATACTGCTTTGATTGCGGTGAGCTATTCCCATAGCTGTTGATAATGTGCCGTCTATGCCGTTAGCGCCGCGATTGAAAAAAGGTTTTATTTCTAAGTGATTCGGCTTCCAGAAAAACTCTACATCTCTGACTGGCATACTATTAGAAATAAATATTGGTGTTCCTGGTGGCAAAATCTGGGAAAGCAGCCAGGAAACTTTGGGTTCAATTATGTTTTGAATTGCTGATATTTTTTGGTCTATTGTTTGTCGGATTTGGGTTTCGGTGTTGTGCCAAAGTTGGAGGTATTTGTTTGATTCAGAGGTTCGATCCCCCCCTAACCCCCCCTTAAGAAGGGGGGGGACTTGAGTTGATTCGCTCTTAATAAGGGGAGGGAATTGAGGGGAGGTATTATTAGTGGTTGCCGTGGCTAGATCCCCCCCTAACCCCCCCTTAAGAAGGGGGGGGACTTGAGTTGATTCGCCCTTAAGAAGGGGAGGGACTTGAGTTGATTCGCCCTTAAGAAGGGGGGGGATAAGAGTTGACTCGCCTTTGTTAAGGGGAGGGAATTGAGGGGAAATAGCAGTGGCTAGATGCTCTACAGAGGTTCGCAGGTGAGTTGTTTTGCCGTGTAGGGGATCGAAGTTGTGGTGGCTGGGGTTGATTATATATCGTCTGGGTTGGGTTTTGTCTAACCAGTTTCGTAGTTCTTTGCTTGTGGGTAAGTCTCCGATTTGAATGGCGATTTCTGGGGTTAGTTTATCTGCTATTTCGTGGTTTCTTAGGATTAAATCGTAGGTGGAAATTAGATGGGGGTTGAGTTGGGCGTAGTTTCTGACTGGGGATAGTCCTTCTGCTAAAACTGGCCAGTTTAATAATTTGGAGATTTTGGCGATCGCACTGCAATACTTTTCGGGAAATTGAGGCTGTGCAACGCCCGCAATAATTATCCCTCTGCTGCACTTCTGCCATTGTTGGATTGGACTTCCTGCTCCCCCCCTTAACAAGGGGGGGCTTGGTTCTATTGGACTTCCTGCTCCCCCCCTTAACAAGGGGGGGCTGGGGGGGGTAGAGGTTTCTCCTGCAAAAATGGGTTCTAATCCTGCAAAGAAATCTTCGGGATTGAATTGTGTTTCTAAAGCTTCTACAACAACATCTGAAATGGGTATAAGTGGGTCGCGAAAGGGGATGTTGAGGTGAACGGGGCCGGGTGTTGGAAATTGCGATCGCTCCCAAGCATACACGATCGTCTGCCGCAAATAGCCTAACATTCCTATTTCCGCAGAAGGGATGGCTAATTCGGCTTGCCAGTTGGGATAATTGCCGTAGATTTTTACTTGGTCGATCGCCTGTCCAGCATGGCAATCCCGCAGTTCGGGAGGTCGATCGGCTGTGAATATTAGCAGCGGAATTCGACTTTCTCTGGCTTCTATGATCGCAGGATAAAAGTTGGCTGCGGCGGTTCCAGATGTGCAAATTAGTGCGACGGGTAAATGGGTTTTTTGGGCAATTCCTAATGCAAAAAAGCTGGCTGAACGTTCGTCTAAAACGGGAATAGTTTCTATTTTGTGGTTCTGGGCAAAGGCTATTGTTAATGGTGCCGATCGCGAACCGGGAGAAATGACGGCGGTAGTTAATCCTAAACGCTGTAAAGTTTCGGCTAATATTGAAGACCAGAGGGTGTTTGTGTTGCGAAAATCAATCATTTTTCTAATATATTGCTAAACCAAAGCGTTTAAAAGTGGTTGTAATTTTAGCTGAATTTCAGCTAGTTCTTTTTCGGGTTCGGAACCGGCCACAATACCCGCACCAGCATAGAGTATAGCCCGATCGCCATCAATTAAGGCCGATCGAATGCCGACGGCAAATTCGCCGTTTCCCCTGCGATCGATCCAGCCGATGGGTGCTGCGTACAAAGAGCGATCGCAGGTTTCGCAGCGACGAATTTGTTCGAGGGCTATATCTCGCGGCACGCCTGCTACCGCTGGGGTTGGATGCAGTTGGGCTAAAATCTTTAATAAATGAATATCGGCGGGAATTTGAGCAGTTATGGGTGTCCACAAATGCTGAATGTTTGATAGTTGTAGCAGTCTTGGAAGTGGGGAAAAATTGGGAGTTATACCGAGTTTAGACAGGCGATCGACTATAAAATCAATCACAACTTGATGTTCTCGAATATCTTTTTCACTATGCAATAAACCTCTCGCTAAATTGGCATCTTCTGCCTCAGTTTTTCCCCTCGGTGCTGAACCAGCTAAAGCATCTGTTGATAATTGATTATTGTGAATGCTAATTAAGCGTTCTGGACTGGCACCGATAAAATTTTGTCCTTGACCGTTACTGGTTGAAAATACATAGCAATCTGGATAGCTGAGGCGCAAGTTGTTTAATGAATCTATTAAACTGAAAGGGGTTTGAGAAATCACATTGATTGCTTGGGATAAAACAATTTTACTAAAATATTTAGACTCAATCAATTCTAACGCAGACTTGACAGATGTTTTAAATTGACTGGCATCATTCACGGGTATTTGTTTGAAAGATCTCGAATTGATATAATTAGTTAATTTAGGATATTTGCGAGATGCAATTTTATCAAAAATTTGCCAAATATTTTCAGCGATATTTTTAACGTTTATATCTTTTTCTACAAGGGCATTCGCGACGAGAATACAGCTATCTTGCTGTCTAGTAATTTGCCATTTTGGTAAAAATATGGTGGCGGGCGGAAAGTAAGAATTGCCAGCTATGTTCTCATCAAAAAAAGCAAAGCTACAAAAAAAGTGAGGCCCGCTGAAGGGCAAGCGTTCCGTACCAATGGTAATTGTACTGGCAAGAGTTGAGCGAATAAAGTTTTGAGCTAAGGCAAATCGATCGCTTCCTGCTACTGTGAGATGGATTGCGGAATCAAGGGCGGCAATCGCAAAACTTTTGTCTGCAATGGGGTTTCTTTTTTCAAAGTAAAAGTGTCGCTGGCAAGGTTCGGAAATCTCTTGCAGTACAACTAGCGGATCGACGGGGTAAATCTCCTGAGAAATACTAACTATTTTTGTTTGATATTTGTCAGTTAAAGACTGCTGACAATCTAACAGCAACTGATGCAGTTGATTGCGGTCTTGCAAAAGATTAGCGCGGTGCGGTATTACTGTCATGAAATCGAGAATAGCAGATTTGTCAGATAGAGTGCGGATTGATCCGGCTAGAACCTCTATTTCGATCTAAGCACGGGAGGGCGATCGCCAAACATGACCTTTCGAGTTTCCCTCCCTGTTTCGACTCCCTAGGGCAAAAAAACAGACTCTGGGGCGATCGCACGAAACATTTAGACACAAAACTTTATAGATCGATCGGCTAACTGTCGGCAAAAGTCGATCGCCCCCACAGAGATTTACAGACGGGCTACTTCCGCAATTTGAGTACCCCACGCCTCTCAATGGATGCCCCCACGCACTCAACTAGATACAGATTACACCTTCTTTACCAAGAAAATTGTAAAATTACTACGCTGCTATCAATTGAATCAACCTTGTGTAATGACAACAAAGTTAATTGAACCTCCAAATAGTAAACTGTGGCTAGCGGCAATCAAGCCACCCATGTACAGCGTTGCTGTGATTCCTATTTCTGTAGGAACTGCCATTGCTTTTGCCGAAACTCAAACGATTAATTCGTCAATTTTTTCGACATTTTTAATGTCAGCCATTTTAATTCTAGCATGGCTGAATCTCACCAATGATGTATTTGACTCGGAAACAGGGATAGATAAAAACAAAGCACATTCCTTGGTTAACTTAACCGGAAATAAAGCTTTAATTTTCTGGCTGGCTAATCTGTTTTTAGCTTTGGGAGTGTCGGGAATCTGTGCCATAAGCTGGTGGCAAAAAGACCCAACAGTAATTTTGCTGGTAGTTTTGTGTTGCGCTCTGGGCTACACTTATCAAGGGCCTCCTTTTCGTTTAGGCTATCAGGGTTTAGGGGAATTTATCTGCTTTTTTACCTTCGGCCCTCTAGCACTCGCTGCTGCTTATTACAGTCAAACTCAAACTTGGTCTGCAACTAATTTGGCGGCTTCGGTAATCGTGGGAATTACTACGAGTATTATCTTATTTTGTTCCCACTTTCATCAAGTTGCGGATGATTTAACGGCGGGTAAAAAATCGCCAATTGTCCGAATCGGTACAAAAAAAGGTGCTGATTTGTTGCAGTGGTTGTGCGGTAGCATTTATGCTTTGACTGTGCTATTTTGGGCGATCGGGCTTTTCCCCATTTGGACGCTGTTAATTTTTGGTAGTGTGTTTTTTGCGATCGACCTTTGCCGCCATGTCACAGACTATCACGATCAGCCAGCCCAAGTCAGTAATTGCAAGTTTATTGCAGTCACGCTGCATTTTGTTAGCGGTGTACTGCTGGGATTGGGGTTTGTTTTGTAAATCGGGCGATCGAAAATTCTGGTAAAATAGAAGTATGGTTCGTAGTGGGGACTTTAGTCCTTTGTGCAAGATTTTAGTCAATCAGGACTAAAGTCCTTACTACAAACAGTTTGATGTTGAATCGCCAACAAGGAGAAGTAAACCATGAGTACGCAAACAGAAATTGACAAAATCCTAACCCTAGAAGAAATTTTTAGCCTATATCCTGATGAGTGGGTACTCATCGTCAATCCTGAATTAGACGAAGAATTCAGCGTGATTCGAGGTGAAGTTTTAGCCCATGCAACAGAACGCGATGAAATTTACAGTAAGCTTTCATTAAGGAATGGAAAATCTGTAGCAATAGAATATACTGGATCGATACCTGACAACCTAGCAGTGATGTTGTGACGAAAATGCCAGCTTATCAGAAAGTTTACCGTTTGTTGCGTTATGGCCAAAATTTGCTAGCCGTGCAAGCAACTGTTGGCAGTAGAGAAGGGGGGGATTTTGTGCGGGTGCGTTTATTGGTAGATACGGGATCTAGCTTCACAATATTGCCAGTTCAAGTATTACAAAATCTGGGTTACGATACGCGCAATCCTTTACGCAGGCAAGAATTAGTTACTGGTCAAGGAAGAATTTATGCTCCTGTAATTAATGTATCTTGGTTTAATTGCGTGGGTCAATTCATAGAAAACTTTGACGTATTTGCCCACGATATACCGCCAAATCTTCGTATAGATGGTCTTCTTGGTATGGATTTTCTGACTCGTTTTCAAGCAGTCATCTCTGTTGGCGATGCGGAAATTAGATTTGAATAAATAGGGCTATACTAATTATTGTAGATGAACAAAATTAAAAATTATCAGTTTCACTATTCCTTAACTGACAACAAAAATCAGCCCATAATTTTATTACTCCACGGCTTTACCTGCGATTGTCAAGACTTTGACCCAATCATTTCCTTACTTTCTCAAAGTTATTGCTGTCTAGCAGTTGACCTTCCCGGCCACGGAAAAACCAAAGTCAGCGGCGATGAAACTTGCTACAATATGTCAAATACAGCCCAAGCATTGATACACTTATTAGATGATTTACAAATAAACAAATGTTTTTTATTAGGCTATTCAATGGGCGGGCGATTGGCGCTGTATATGACCTTGCATTTTCCTGACAGATTCGAGAAAGTAGTGCTGGAGTCAGCTTCGCCGGGATTGAAGACCGAAAAAGAGCGATCGCACCGCATGGAATCCGATTTACACATAGCACAAAAACTGGAAAATAGCAACTTTAAAGAATTTTTATTAAGTTGGTACGATCGCCCTTTATTCCAATCTTTAAAAAACTCTCCTAATTTCGCTCGACTCATCGAAACCCGTTTAGCAAATAACCCGATCGAATTAGCCAAATCCCTCCGCAACATGGGAACAGGAAACCAGCCCTCTCTCTGGGAAAAACTGGCACAAAATCAAATCCCTCTCCTCTTGCTAGCGGGAGAATATGATGATAAATTTAAAACTATAAATGCCGAAATTGCTAGTTTATGTCCAGCAGCTAGTCTCAAGATTATAGCACAAGCTGGTCACAATGTGCATTTTGAAAATCTTGATCAATTTGTCGCAGTTGTGAGACAATTTTATGGACAGGACTTACACATGGGGGTTCAGAAACCGGGTTTTTTATGATAATATTCGTTGCAGCCCGCAGATTCGGTAAAAAACCCGGTTTCTAGGCATCAGAGTGCATCCAGGACTAGATTAATTAAAAAGTAAATGCTGTATCAATTTGAGTTTCGCACCTATCAAAGAAAGTTTAAGCGTCCCTTGCAGACAAGTCATGGCATCTGGGAGATTCGATTAGGAATTATCCTGAAACTTACTGACGAAAATGGTCAATTTGGTTGGGGAGAAATTGCCCCTTTGAGTTGGTTTGGTTCCGAAAGTTTTGAGCAAGCTTTAGATTTTTGTAACTCGTTACCAGCTAATATTTCATCAGAGACGATTTTCTCTATTTCCGCTGAATTGCCGGCTTGTCAATTTGGCTTCGAGTCAGCACTATCAAACGAGGATAACGAGGAAGAAAATAATCGGTACAGTGGTTTATTGCCAGCGGGAGAAACAGCTTTATCGGCTGTACAAATGCTTTGGAAACAGGGATATCGGACGTTTAAATGGAAAATTGGCGTTATTGAACAAGAATTAAATGTTTTTCAGCAATTAGTAAAAGCAATGGACAATTTGGGCGATCGCGAAAAAGCACTTTTGCGATTAGACGCCAACGGCGGACTCAATTACTCGCAAGCTGAAACATGGCTAAAAACTTGCGACAATGTGTTAGAAATTCCCAATTTTTCCGTAAAGATTGAATTTTTAGAACAGCCCTTGCCTGTCACACAATTTGAGGAAATGCTAGAATTGAGTGCTGCTTATGCAACTCCGATCGCCCTTGATGAGTCAGTCGCCAATCTCGATCGCATCCAAGAATGCTACGATCAAGGCTGGCGGGGAATATTTGTTATTAAACCTGCGATTGCCGGTTCCCCATCCCAACTGCGAAAATTTTGTCAAACCCACAATATAGACGCTGTTTTTTCATCAGTATTTGAAACCCAAATAGGCAGACAAGCAGCCTTAAATCTAGCAACAGAATTGTTTCCCAATTCTAGAGCATTAGGCTTCGGCACCGATTGTTGGTTCGACGAAAATCAAGAAACTTGGTGAAAGCATCTATGACAAAAAATGTAACAGCAAATATTCTAGATATAGCGTCTCGCTTGTCCGATAATTGGCTCATCGGTGGTGAGAGTCGCGAAATTGCTCAAATAGTCGATCGCATATTTCAGCAATTAACCCAAAATCAAGCACCGGAAACACCGAAAATAATTTTCCTAGCAGAATCAGAACCCATACAATTTATTGCCAGTTTCATAGCTGCTTGTGCCACCAAATCCCAGATTTTTCTCTGCAATCCCAACTGGGTAAAATCAGAATGGCAACAAGTTTTTGATTTAGTTCAGCCAGACATAATTTTGGGAAAAGATGCACTGCAACATCTCACTGAAATGCAATTCATCGCATCTCCACTCGAAAAACCGAAAAACAATCCCCAATTACCAATTAGCAATTACCAATTACCATTAATTATGATTCCCACCGGTGGTTCATCGGGAAAAATCCGTTTTGCCATCCA